>Ga0209109_10000530_pt1 | contig 20404 bp, 16 predicted proteins | sample Rifsed10ft2_FD_184004 | JGI IMG/M metagenome (GOLD analysis project Ga0209109, IMG submission 184004) | Soil microbial communities from Rifle, Colorado, USA - sediment 10ft 2 (version 2) | ecosystem: Environmental > Terrestrial > Deep subsurface > Rock core/Sediment | place: Rifle, Colorado... | reverse complement strand
TCCTTCAACACCGTCCGGTTGAGCAGGTTGACTAATCCTGGAGCAACGCTGGGCAGGATCGCCCCGACGGCAATCATCACGGCGAGTGCAATGAAGAAGATCCGCAGTGCTTCCTGTTCCGTCATAAACATCCAATTCCGCCCGTCTAGCTGATTTCCTTGCCGTCTCCCTGCGGGAACTCCCGCTCCACCAGGGCCAGGGCCTCTTCCCGCGTCCGCACTCTTCCTTCTATTTGCGCGTCCAGGACCGCCTCCAGGATCTCCTTGAAGCGCGGCCCGGGGCGGTAGCCGCGGGCGATCAGATCGTCGCCGGTGACCAGGCGGGGCGGGCGCTGCTCCTCCTCCGTGAGGTGCTCGCGGGCCTGCCGCGCCCACTCCCAGGTGGAGAGGTCGCCGTGGCTGGCCAGGCAGTCCACGCGGTGCAGTTCCAGGTGATCGGCGATGTCGGGGCGCGCCAGGAAGCGCTTCACCTTGGCCGGCCGCATCCGCGGCAGGTCTCGGATGCGCAGGTGCTCGCGGACCAGGTCCACGACCAATGCCGTCTCATCGTTGCTGAGGCGCAGCCGGCGGCAGATCTCCTCCGCCATCGCCGCGCCCGCCTCGTCGTGGCCGTCGAAGCGGATGCGCTCCGCCCGGCGGAAGGTCGGCGGCTTGCCCACATCGTGCAGCAGCACGGCCAGCGCGAGGATTGGCGAGGGATCCTGCAGATGCGAGAGCGCCAACCGGGTGTGGGTGAGGACGTCGCCTTCGGGATGGAACTCCGGGGGCTGCTCGACGCCCTCCATGGCCGCCACCTCCGGCAGGATCTCGCGGAGGAGGCCGCTCTCTTGCAACCGCTCCAACCCCGGGACACGCCCCGGGCTGACGAGCAACCGGAGGAGTTCGTCGCGAATGCGCTCCGCACTGACCCGGGTAATCGCCGGGGCGTGGGCCCGAATGGCCTGGAAGGTCTCCTCGTCGATGGTGAAGTCGAGTTCGGCGGCAAGGCGGATGGCCCGCAGCATGCGCAGGTGGTCCTCGGCGAACCGCGTCTCCGGGTCGCCCACGGTGCGGATGCGCCGCGCCGCCAGATCGTCGCGGCCGCCGACCAGGTCAACGACGGAGCCGTCCAGCGGGTCGAACATGAGGGCGTTGACGGTGAAGTCGCGCCGGCGCACGTCCTCCTCCAGGGTCGCGTACTCCACGAAGGAGGGACGGCGACCGTCCAGGTAGGGACCTTCGCGGCGAAAGGTAGCGACATCGTAGACGCCGCTCTCGGTGGGGACCAGCACGACCCCGAAGCGTACGCCGACCGGCACCGTGCGGGGGAAGAGTAGGGCGATCTGCTCGGGACGCGCGGCGGTGACGATGTCGACGTCATGGGGCGGACGACCCATGAGCAGGTCGCGCACCGACCCGCCGACCAGATAGGCCTGATGGCCGGCCTCTCGCAGCCGCCGGATGATGCGCAGCGCCCCGTCGAGGTCGGTCAGACCGCCCTCCGCCGCCGAGACCCGGATACGCTCAGTCGTCGAGGGGTGAAGTTTCCTCGCGGCCCAGGATGTCGTCGCGCCCGCGGCGCAGGATCTCCTCCGCCTTGTCGCGCAGGTCCTCCACCGTCTCCCGGGCGCGGCCGCGGAACTCCTCCGCCTTCGCCCGCGCCCGCGAGGCCATCTCCTCTGCCCTCTCCCTGGCGCGCTGCCCCATCTCCGTCCCGCGCTCGCGCAGCCGCTCCCGCATCTCCTCGTTCATCTTGGAGGTCAACAGGACGGCCACGCCCGCGCCCAGGATGGCGCCCAGCACCAGGCCTGCGGCAAACCCTGAACCCCGCCTCTCTTCAGACTCCATGACGCACCTCCGTCAATGCCGCCCGCGCAGGGCGGCGAATCCCTCTTCGCTCCGCCGGGCGCCGTCGATCACGCCGCCGCCCAGCACCACCTCGCCGTCGTAGAGGGTGACCGCCTGGCCGGGCGCGGCGGCCCGCTGGGGCTCGTCAAACCGGACGCGCAGGGCACGCGTCCGGTCCATCCAGACCGTCGCCGGCGTCTCTTTACCGGCGTGGCGCACGCGCGCCGTCACCCGGAGAGGGCGATCCGGCGCCGTCCCGCCGATCCAGTTCACCTCGCGCGCCGTGATCTCGCCGACGAGCAGGTCGTCTTCCTCGCCCACGATCACCGCGTTGCGCGCCGGGTCGATACCCGCGACATAGAGCGGCCGCCCGTGCGCGATTCCCAGACCGCGGCGCTGTCCGATGGTAAACCGGGCGAGCCCGCTGTGCGTTCCGATCTGCCGTCCGCTGCCGTCCAGGATCGGCCCGGGCCGGGCGGCCTCGGGGCGCCGCCGGGCCACCACGTCCACGTAATGGCCGCGCGGGACGAAGCAGATCTCCTGGCTGTCCGGCTTGTCCGCCACACGCAGCCCCAGCCGGCGCGCCCCCGCGCGGATCTCGGGCTTCGAGAACTCCCCCACCGGCAGCAGCAGGTGGCGCAGCTGGTCCTGGCGCAGCGCGTACAGGACGTAGGACTGGTCCTTCTCGGGGTCCCGCGCCCGCAGGAGGAGGAATCGACCCGCCGCCTCATCGTGGCGCACACGCGCATAGTGCCCGGTCGCCAGGTAGTCCAGCCCCATCGCCCGGACCTTGCGCAGCAGTAAGGAGAACTTGATCGCCCGGTTGCAGGCGATACAGGGATTGGGCGTGCGCCCCCGCGCGTACTCGTCGCAGAACTCGTCGATGACGGCGCGTTCGAACTCCTCGCGCATGTTCAGGACGTAGTGCCGGATGGCGAGGCGCTGCGCCACCGCCCGGGCGTCCCCGATCGCGCCCACGCCGCAGCAGGCCTTAAAGCCCTCGTCCGGCTCGGGGAGCCAGTCGGGCCAAAGGTTCATCGTCAGGCCGACGACCGCGTGCCCCTGCTCCACGAGCAGCGCCGCGGCCACCGCACTGTCGACTCCGCCGCTCATCGCGACGGCTACACGCGCCATGACTGTTTGATTATACCCTCAGGACTTGGGAAAGGCGTACCGCTTGATCCCCTTCCACCAGGCCAGCAGCCGGCGGCGGATCTCCTTCTCGAAGCCGGACTCCGATGGCTGGTAGTAGACCCGATCCCGCACGTTGTCCGGCAGGTACTGCTGATCGACGAAGTGGCCGGGGTAATTGTGGGCGTACTTGTAGCCCTTGCCGTGCCCCAGGCGCGCCGCTGCCAGCGAGTGGCTGCTGTCGCGGAGGTGGCGCGGCACCGGCTCGGCCCGCACCGCTTCGACGTCGCCCATCGCCGATCCGATGGCCTCCACGACGGAGTTGCTCTTCGGCGCGGTGGCGATGTAGATCGCCGCCTCGGTCATGGGGATGCGGGCCTCCGGCAGGCCGACGAACTCGACCGCCTGGGCGGCCGCCGTGGCCACCACCAGGGCCATGGGGTCGGCCATCCCGACGTCTTCGGCGGCATGCACGACCATCCGGCGGGCGATGAAGCGGGGATCCTCCCCGGCCGCCAGCATGCGGGCCAGCCAGTAGACCGCGGCGTCGGGATCGCTGCCGCGCAGGCTCTTGATGAAGGCGGAGATGGTGTCGTAGTGGACATCGCCCTCCCGGTCGTACAGGAGGGCCCGCCGCTGGCTGGCCTCCTCGGCCACGGCCAGGGTGACGCGGCGGCGGCCATCCTCCTCCTCCGGGGCGATGGTGCCCGCGGCCTCCAGCCCGTTCAGGGCGATCCGCGCGTCGCCGTTGGCGATGTTCACCAGATGGCTCAGGGCGTCGTCGTCCATTGTGACCGTCTGGCCGCCGAGCCCCCGTGGGTCGGTGAGCGCGCGCTGCAGGATCGTCCGCAGGTCTTCTTCCCGGAGCGGTTCCAACTGCAGCACGCGCGAGCGGGAGACGAGCGTGGCATTGACCTCGAAGAACGGATTCTCCGTGGTCGCGCCGATAAGGATGATCGTCCCGTCTTCGACTGCCGGCAGCAGCACGTCCTGCTGGGCCTTGTTGAAGCGGTGGATCTCGTCGATGAAGAGGATCGTCCGCGTCTGGTAGTAGGCGCGGCGGTCCAGCGCCTCGGTGATGATCCGCTTCAGGTCGGCCACCCCGGCGGTGACGGCGTTGATTTGCTCGAAGTGGGAGTGGGTCAGGCGGGCGATGATCTGCGCCAGCGAGGTCTTCCCCGTCCCCGGCGGGCCGTAGAGGATCAGGCTGGGGAGTTCGTCGGTCTCAATGGCCCGACGCAGCAGTGTGCCGGGGCCGACGATGTCCTCCTGCCCGACGAACTCGTCGAGCGTCTGCGGCCGCATGCGCGCAGCCAGCGGCGCGTCCTCGGGCAGACGGTCGGCGGAAAAGAGGCTCACGGTCGCCTCCGGCGCGGGTGGGGGAAGAAGCCCCGAGACATTACCGGACAGTTAGACGAATCCCCGCCGTACCGTGGGCGCCGGAGTTCCCGAACCTGTCCTCGACAGGTGGGTGCCCTCCTAGGCGTTTCTGACACTCCCGGCAGGGACCGGGCCGCTGGCCCGTTCCCCGGGGCTGTCATCCGCGTCCAGAGTCCGGGCTCCCTCGTGCTCTGTGTTGGCTCGGAACTACTGGCGCGCTCGAGTACGGCAGGGATTCCCTGCTCACTGCCATGGTACACCCGGGCGAGGCGCCTGACAAGAAATGCCCAGGTTCTTAGCTTGGCGGCCGGTATCCCGCTGCTGACGCCTTCTTCATCGCGGCAATCCCCTCCTCGGTCGTCATCAGCGGGGTGGTCTTGATGGCCTTGACCGCACCCCCGGCCGACGCAGCGATAGAAAAGGCTGCCGCACTGGCGTTGTCAGGCATCTGGAGAATCGCCACGATGTCATAGTCCCCAAATGCCAGCCAGCCATGTTCAAGCTTCCCCCCCAGTCGTTCAGCCACCGGTCGCACCGCATCGACGCGGTTCTGGGGGTTTTTGGCCATGGCCGCCCACGCTTCGGGCGTATATGCTGCCTGAACCAGGTAGTAAGCCATCTCTATGCCTCCTCTTCAAAGTGGGATGGCCCATCCTTCCACGCGAAATCCGCCCATTCCTGGCACTTCGCTTTTTGGGGGGCTGCCTGCTGCTGGAGAGCCTCTAGGAGTCCGGGCCGCCCTCGCCTGTTCGAGGGGCGATGGAGGCGATGTGAACCTCGTGCAACTGCCGCGGATCGACCGGTGCAGGCGCGCCGGTCATCAGGTCGGTGCCGGCGGTCGTCTTCGGAAAGGCGATGACGTCGCGGATGGTCTCCTCCCCTGCCACGAGCATGACCAGCCGGTCGAAGCCCAGGGCGATTCCGCCGTGCGGCGGGGCGCCGTAGCGGAGCGCCTCCAGGAGGAAACCGAAGCGTTCTTGGGCCTGCTGTTCGCTGAGACCAATGAGGGTGAAGACCTGCCGCTGCAGGTCGCGGTCGGCGATGCGGATACTCCCCCCGCCGACCTCCACCCCGTTCAAGACCAGGTCGTAGGCGCGGGCCCGGACCGCCAGCGGGTCGGTGGCCAGGAGAGGCCGGTCGGCCTCCAGCGGCGCGGTAAATGGGTGGTGCACCGCGACCAGGCGGCCCTCCTCTTCGCTCCGCTCCAGCAGCGGGAACTCGGTCACCCAGCAAAAGCGAGTGACGCCGGTGGGAACCAAACCTGCTTCCTGAGCCGCGGTCAACCGCACCCGCCCCAGCGCCGCCGCCACGGTGGGTGCGGGCCCCCAGGCGAGGAGCAGCAGATCGCCGGTCGCCGCGCCCAGACGTTCGGCCAGCCGGGTGCCGAGCGCCGCAGGCACCTGTCGGCCCAGCGTCCCCCCCATGCCGGTAGCAGCCAGGGTCAGCGTGGCCAACCCTCCCGCTCCGGCCTCCTTCGTCACCTCCCCGAGGGCCTCGACCTGGCGACGCGAGTATCCGGCCGCACCCGGCAAGGCTAGGCCGCGGACGACGCCGCCTTCAGCCACAGCCGCCTCAAGGAAAGCCGGACCCCCTCGGGCGAACAAGTCGGAGACGTCGCTGATCGCCAAACCAAAGCGCAGGTCCGGCTTGTCCGTCCCGTACCGGAGCATCGCCTCCGTATAGGTCAGCCGTGGGAAGGGCCGCGCGACGGGGATCCCGGCGGCCTCCGTGATCGCCTCCGCCAGGACGGCCTCGGTGACCTCCCTTACCGCGGCTTCGTCGGCGAAGGACATCTCCACGTCCACCTGGGTGAACTCGGGCTGGCGGTCGGCGCGCAGGTCCTCGTCGCGGAAGCAGCGGACGATCTGGAAGTAGCGGTCCAATCCCGCGATCATGAGGATCTGCTTGAACAACTGCGGCGACTGCGGCAGGACGTAGAAACGACCGGGCTGGAGCCGGCTCGGCACGAGGAAATCGCGCGCCCCCTCCGGCGTGGACTTGATCAGCATGGGGGTCTCCACCTCGACGAATCCCCGCGCGTCCAGGGCGCGGCGGGTTGCCATGGCCATCCGGTGGCGCAGGATCAGGTTGCGCGCCATCACAGGCCGGCGCAGGTCGAGGTAGCGGTAGCGAAGGCGGACGCTCTCGTCCACCGGCTGCTCCTCGTTCAGGGGAAACGGCGGCGTCTCGGCCGGGGCCAGCACTGTCACCGCGTCGGCCCGCACTTCCACCGCGCCGGTGGCCAACCGCGTGTTTTCTGTCCCCGGCGGCCGGGCGAGGACCTCGCCTTCAACGAGCACGACGTACTCGAGGCGGACCCCGTCCGCGGCCCGGTAGGCCTCCCCCGCCTGCGGCTGCACGACCACCTGAACCAAGCCCTCCCGGTCCCGCAGGTCGAGGAAGATCACGCCCCCCAGGTCGCGGCGCCGGTGCACCCACCCCGCCAGGCGCACACGCCGGCCGACGTCCTCGGGGCGCAGGCTGCCGCAGTAGTCGGTGCGCAGCGGATCCGTCACGGCTCCAGCCGGTGCAGGTCGCGCGGGAAGAGGGTCGCCCAGCGGATGTTGGCGGCGCCGACGAGTTGGGCGGTCAGCCGCTCCAGACCGATAGCGAAGCCGCCGTGGGGCGGCATGGCGCAGGCGAAGGCCTCGAGATACCCGGCGAACGAGTCGGGGGTTAGATGGAAGCGCGCCATGTTCTCCCGCAGTTGTGTGTAGTCGTGGATCCGCATGCCACCGGTCGTGACTTCCAGGCCACGGAAGAGCAGGTCGAAGGACAGCGTGACTGCGGGCTCGGCCGGGTCGGGCAGCGCATAAAACGGCCGCGCCGGGACCGGGTAGTGCGTGACGAAGACGAAGTCGTGCCCCGCCTCGGCGAACACCCGCCCCAGCAGGCGCTCCCCCGCGGGATCGAGGTCCTCCTCCGGCTTGTAGGTCAACCCGTGCGCGGCGAGCCGTTCCTTGGCCTCGCGCAGCCGGATGCGCGGGATGGAGTCGAATGATGGAAGAGTGATTTCCAGCGTTTCCCGCGCCTCGGCCGCCCGTGCCTGCACCGCCCGCAGCATCGCCCGCAGCAGCCCGGTCTCCAGGTCGAGCAGGCCGTCCAGCTCGATGAACCCGACTTCCACGTCCAGGCTCGTGTACTCGTTGAGGTGGCGCGCCGTCTCGTGCGGCTCGTTGCGGTAGACCGCCCCGACCTCGAAGACGCGTTCGAAGGCGCCGACGCAGATCTGCTTGTACAACTGCGGGCTCTGGGCCAGGTAGGCGGGCCGCCCGGGATACTCCACGCTGAAGAGACCGGCGCCGCCCTCCGTGGCGGTGGCCACGAGCTTGCTCGTGTGGATCTCGGTGCAGCCCTCCGCGGTCAGATGCTCGCGAAACCCGCCCGCCAGAGCCGCGGCGATGCGAAAGACCGCCGCCACGCGGGGATGGCGCAGGCTGAGGGCCCGGTGATCGAGCACGGTCTCCAGGGAAGCGTGCAGGACCGGCTTGCTGATATCGAAAGGCAGGCGCACCGCCGGACGGGCCAGGACCGTAATCCCCGTTGCCTGCACCTCCACCCCGCCGGGCGCGCGTTCGTCCGCCCGGCTGCGGCCGACGACCTCGACCACGGCTTCGCGCGGCAGGTCTACCTCGCCCTGCGTCACCACCTGGATCATCCCGGAACGGTCACGCAGCACGATGAAGACGAGCCCGCCCAGCGCCCGGACCGTCTGCACGGCGCCCTGCAGGCGCACGTCCTCCCCCGGGCGCACCTCCCGGACTAATGTGCGCGGCAGCGTCGTCACGGCCATCACGGGCGGCCGTCCACGATCGCGGCCACCGCCGAGGTGACCTGAGCCAGCGGCACACGCCGCTCGTCGCCTGTGGCCAGCATTCGCAGCGTCGCCTCGCGGGTTGCCAGTTCGGCATCGCCGAGAATGAGGGCCACGCGGGCGCCCAGCTTGTCGGCGTGCCGCATCTGTGCCCGCACCGCCCGATTGAGGAGATCCCGATCGGCGGCGATCTCCGCCTGCCGTAGTTCATCCACCAACCGGATGGCTTCACGTCGCGCCGCGCCGCCGACCGCAACGACGAAGACCGTCGGCGCCGCCTCCACCGTGGGAATGGGCAGCCCCTCCTGCTCCAGCACGAGAAGCAGGCGTTCCAGTCCCAGGCCGAACCCCACGCCGGGGGTGGGCGGGCCGTCCAGTTGCTCGGCCAGGCCATCGTAGCGGCCGCCGCCGAACATCGCGTTCTGCGCTCCGAGTTTGCCGGAGTAGACCTCCACCGCGGTACGGGTGTAGTAGTCCAGGCCGCGCACGATGAAGGGGTCGAGCACGAAGGGGATGTTCAGCGCCTGAAAGTGCGCCTGCACGCCCTCGAAGTGCTCGCGGCAGGCCGCGTCCAGATAGCCGTAGATCGTCGGCGCCTCGCGGGCGATCCTGTGGCAGCCTTCCTCCTTGCAGTCCAGGATGCGCAGCGGGTTGGTCTGCAGGCGGCGCCGGCAGTCGGCGCAGAGGGCATCCGTGTAGCGGCTGAAGTAGTCTCGCAGCGCCTCCAGGTAGCGCGGACGGCAGACCGGGTCGCCGATGCTGTTCAGGCGCACCTCCACCTGCGCCAACCCCAGGCTCTGCATCAGCCGGATTGGCAGGCCGATCACTTCGGCGTCGGCCTCCGGCCCCGGCACGCCAACGATCTCCGCGCCGAACTGCGCGTGCTGCCGGTAGCGGCCCAACTGCGGCCGGTCGTAGCGGAACATCGGGGCGATGTAGTAGAGCTTCACGGGTTGTGGCCACGACGAACCGCCATGTTCGATGTAGGCGCGCATCACCGCGGCGGTGCCTTCGGGACGCAGCGTCAGGCTGCGCCCGCCGCGATCGGTGAAGGTGTACATTTCTTTCTGCACAAGGTCGCTCTCCTCGCCGGACGTGCGGGCGAAGACCTCGGTGTGCTCGACCACGGGCGTGCGCAGCTCCCGGAAGCCGAAGCGCTCGGCGAGCGCCCGGATGCGCTGCTCCAGCGCCTGCCAGCGCCCGACCTCCTCCGGCAGTATGTCCCGCATCCCCCGCGGGAGCTGGTAGGGCATCAGGACCTCCTGACGGACGTCGTCACGGGCGTGCTAAACAGACACGCCCCCATCCCTCCAGGGACGGGAGCGTGATCCCGTGGTACCACCCTGCTTCCGCCGCGCGCGCCTGGCGGCATACGGCGGCGGCGCTCACTCCACCGTAACGGGGTGGAGCTCCGGTGGACGCGCGACCGCGCCCACGGCTCAGGGCTGTCTTCGGAGGCGAGGACCTGGAGACGCTCCCCACCACGGCCCGCCGGGCCCGGCGTCTCCTCTCTAAGAGGATCGCCTCCTACTCCTGCCCGTCATTGCACGTGCCCTCATTCTAGGGGCGCCCATTGCGGACGGTCAAGGCAAGCGGCCCGCGGCCCTGCGCCAGGAGAGGCTCCCGCGGGGCGGGAATACCTTCCCGGTATGCAGGCCATCGTCCTCGCCGGCGGCCGGGGAGAGCGGCTGCGGCCGTTCACAGCCGACCGGCCCAAAGCCATGGTGGAAATCCACGGCACGCCCCTGCTGGCTTATCAGCTGCGCTGGCTGCGCGGTCAGGGGGTGACCGATGTGGTCATCGCCTGCGGCTACCGGCACGAGGTGATCCGCGAGTTTTTCGGCGACGGCGGCGGCTGGGATTTGCGGATTTCCTACTCCGTGGAGGAAGAGCCACTGGGCCGCGGCGGCGCTCTAAAGCAGGCGATGCACTCGCTGCCCGCCGATCGCGACCTTTGCCTGGCGACCAACGGCGACATCATCACCGACGTCGCCCTCACTCCAGTGGTGGAACAGCACCGGCGCGACGGCGTGCCCGCCACGGTAGTCGTGACGCCGTTTCGCAGCCCTTATGGCATCGTCGAGGTGGACGCCCGCAATCGCGTGACCGGGTTTCGGGAGAAACCCGAACTCCCCTACTGGATCAACGCCGGGATCTACGTCTTCTCCCGCGAGGTCCTGCCGCTGCTGCCGGACCGCGGCGACCATGAGGATACGACCTTTCCGCAATTGGCCGCGCAGGGCCGCCTCGGAGCCTACCGCTCCCGCGCCTTCTGGCGTGGAGTCGACACCGCGAAGGACCTGATGGAAGTGGCTCGCGCCCTAGAAGAAGGCCCCCTGCGGCCGGCCTGATCTACGCACCCGCGGGGCCTTAGGCGGGCCCCGCGTCAGCGCGCTCCCGCTCCAATAGAATGGTCACCGGGCCGTCGTTGAAGATCTCCACCAACATGACGGCACCGAACCGCCCGGCGGCCACGGGGACCCCCAGCGCCTGCAGTTCGCGGTTGAAAGCCTCATAGATCGACTCGGCCGGCGCCCCGCCCGCGGCGTCGACAAATGATGGCCGGCGTCCCTTCGACGCGTCGGCATAGAGGGTGAACTGCGGCACGCTCAAGACCGCGCCACCGACCTCCAGAACCGACCGGTTGAGTTTGCCCGCCTCATCGCTGAAGATGCGCAGGTGCGCCACCTTCTCGGCCAGGGCCTGCGCCTCCGCCGGCGTGTCCGTCGTGCGCACGCCCACCAGAATGGCCAGCCCCGGCCCGATCTCGGCGGCCACCTCGCCGCCGACGCGCACCGCCGCCCGCTGCACCCGCTGCACGATCAGGCGCATCCCCTATCGCCTCAATCGCCGCTGCGCGGCTTCGCCGGTTAACTCCCGCAGGGCCTCCGCCGCGATCCACCGGGCGGCCGGACTCTCCAGTCGCTGGATGGCGCGCGCCGTGCGGATCGCCTCCCGGTTCAGCGCGCGGTTTCGCTTGCCGATCTGGCGCAGCGCCCAGTTCACGGCCTTCTTGACATAGTTCCGCTCGTCGGTAGCCGCGCGGGTGATCGCCGGTAGAAACCTGCGCAACCGCGCATCTGTCGCCGCCTTGTCGTGAAAGGCCAGCCAGGCCATCAGGGCGAACCCGGCCCGCCGGATGAACTCCTCACGCCGCCGGCTCCAGGCCAGGGCTTTGCGGTAGGCAAAGGGCGTCTTGTCGAAGAGGTTGCCGCAGACCTGGTCGCAGACGTCCCACGAATCGAAGTCCCGGACCCACGCCTCCGTCTGCGCCTCGGTGACCAAGGCCGGGTCGTCGACCAGGGAAGCCAGGATGCGCGCCTCGTGGACGCCGGAGGCCCACAACCGCCGCGCCAGCGCGTGATCCCTGCCGATCCGGCGGGCCATCGCGCGCAGCCGGGTGACGGAGATGCCGTACACGGTGCCGCCCGTGATGCCGAAGCGGGCCATGCCCCTGGCCGCGTCGGGATCCGCCAGGGATTTCAACTCCCGGAGCACGCTTGGCGCCGTCCGCCGGACAATCTTCGACTTCCCCTTCATCGGCGCGGACGTCCCACCGCTCTCTACCGAACGCCGCGCCGCTCCAGGGCGGCAAACGCGTCCACGGCCCGCTGGTGGTCATCGGGAACGTTGAAGAAAAACGGAGAGACACGGACGATCCCCGGCCGGTGGTCCACAGTCACGCCCTGCTCGCGCAACCCGCGCACCACCGCCGGGGGATCCGCGCGGGGGATGGTGACGATCCCGGCGTGCTGTCGCAGGTCACTCGGCACGCGCGGCCGCAACCCGGTCTCGCGCGCCCGCGCCACCAGATCGGACGTCAGTTCCAGCTGCCGGGCGCGCAGACGCTCCACGCCGATCTCCAGCACGATCTGCAGTCCGGCGCTGGCCGCATAGACCGCCGCCACCGACGGCGTTCCGCCTTCGAACCGCCGGGCGTCTGCCGCATATTCGAAGGCTGGGGCGAAGGTGAACTGGTCGCGGTGCGCAAACCAGCCGATGACCTCCGGCTGCAGCCGCGGGATCAAATCCCCCCGGACGTACAAGAACGCCAGACCCGAGCCGCCGAGCAGCCACTTCAGGGTCCCGCCGACAAGGAAGTCCACGCCGGTGGCGTGCACGTCCAGCGGCAACTGCCCCACCGACTGGTAGGCGTCGATGAGGCAGGAGGCGCCGCGGGCGTGGGCCAGCCGCGCCAGTGCGGTGATGTCCTGGACCATCCCGCTGGTGAAGTAGACGTGCGAGCCCACGACCAGCGCCGTCCGATCGTCGACGGCGCGGTCGTATTCCTCCAGCGGAACCGTCATCCCGCCGGGCGAATCCAGCGTGACTGCTGCGACCCCCGTCTTCGTCTGCCAGAGGTAGCGTGTCGTCGGGAACTCCAACTCGGAGCAGACGACACGCGGGCGGGTGCGGAAGTCCACGGCGGAGGCGGCGGCGACGAGCGCGGCGGTCACATGGGGAAAGAGCGCCACCTCGGATGGGTCGGCGCCGATGACCTGCGCCACGCGACGCCGCAGCGTCGCGATCTCCTCCCACCACGGCCCGTACCAGGCGGAGGCGCCGAACTGCTGCCAGAGGCGCAGGTACTCCCCCACCGCCGCGGCGACGCGGCGAGAGAGCGGCGCCAGCGAGCACGTGTTCAGGTAGGTCGTGCTCTCGAAGATGGGAAACTCGGCGCGGTAGTCGGCCCAGGTGGGCGTGGCGGTCTCAGCGCGGCGCATCCGTCAGACCCGCTGCAGGTGGGTGTCCTTGAGGATCATCCGCCGACCACCTCGCGCACGCGGTGCAACCGTTCCGCGACGCGGGTCAGCGTCTCCTCCCGCTTGGGGAACGCAAACCGGACGTAGGGCCGGCCGAGGGCCGGGGCGTGGTAGAAAGAGCTCCCGGGTACTGTGGCCACGCCCACATCCGTGACCAGCCGGTGGGCGAAGGCGACATCGTCATCCCCACTCAGCCCGCTGAAGTCCGTCATGATGTAATAAGCGCCGCGCGGCGTAAAGGCGCGGAACCCTGCCTTCCCCAGAATCCGCAGCATCAGGTTCCGTTTCTCCTCGTACATCGCCGCCAGGCCGCGGTAGTACGCCGGCGGGAACCGGAGGGCCGTGACACCGGCCTCTTGCAGCGGGGCCGCCGCGCCCACGGTGAGAAAGTCGTGCGCCCGGCGGATGCCCACGGTGACGGCGGGATCCCGCGCGATCGCCCACCCCACCCGCCAGCCGGTGACGCTGTAGGTCTTGGACAGGCTGTTGATCGTCACCGTGCGCTCCGCCATGCCCGGCTGGGCGGCGATACTCGTGTGCCCGATGCCGTCGTAGAGGATGTGCTCGTAGACCTCGTCGGTGACGGCCAGGGCGTCGAACGTACGGCAGAGGTCGGCGATCAGCTCGAGTTCGCCACGGGTGAAGACCTTGCCCGTCGGGTTGTGCGGCGTGTTCAGGATGATCGCCTTGGTCTTCGGGGAGAAGGCGGCGCGCAGTTCGGCGGGGTCAAAGGCGAACTCCGGGTCGTCCAGGTGGAGCTGCACGTAGCGGGGCACGGCGCCGGAGAGGAGCGCGTCCGGCCCGTAGTTCTCGTAGAAGGGCTCGAAGATGACGACCTCGTCCCCCGGATCGACCACCGCCAGGAGCGTCGCCATCATCGCCTCCGTGGCCCCGCAGGTCACGGTGATGTGGCGCTCCGGATCCACCTCCACCCCGTTGTACCAGGCAAACTTCTCGGCAACGACCTGGCGCAGCCGCGGCGAGCCCCAGGTGATGGCGTACTGGTGGTAACCGTCGTTCAGGGCGCGGACCGCCGCCTCGATCAACTCCGCCGGCGGGTCGAAGTCGGGGAAGCCCTGGGCCAGATTGATCCCGTTGTGCAGGTTGTTGAGTCGGGTCATCTCCCGGATGACCGACTCCGTAAACAGCCCGACGCGCGCGGCGGTGAACACTCACCCTCCTCCCAGTAACTGCCGGACCAGGTCCCGCGAGTCGTAGTAGACGCGGTGCCGACGGATCTTGCCTCGTTGGATCTCCAAGAACACGGCGAAGCCGTGGCGGTAGGCCCGCTGCGGCAGCGGCGTGCGGCCGGGGATCCGCAGGTGCAGGGTGCGGTGCCGCCCCTGGGCCGTCCCCTCCGCCGCCACCGTCTGCCCCGCCGCGATCACGCGCTGGAGGACTATCTCCTCGTCCCAGTCCTGGAAGAAGCGGGCGAAGGCTTCGCGGATCGCGGCGCGCCCGCTGACCGCCGGGCTCGCCGGGAACTCCAGCATGGCATCCTCTGCGTACAGCGCCATGAGGCTATCCAGGTCGCGGCTGTTCAGGGCCGCCACCTGCCGCTGGACGATGCCAGCGAGGCCGCGGCGCGGCCCGGCGGCGGCACGCGCGGTCCGGATCCTTGCGCTCTTAGCTCGGGAGGACCCGTTCGACGTTGAAGACATCCGCGACCTGCCCCACCCGCTGCAGCACCCCGCGCAGTTGCTCCACGTTGCCCACGTCCAGCACCAGGTTCACCACCGCGACCTTGTCCTTGCGTACCCGGGCATTCACGGAGACCACATTCGTGCGGGAGTCGGCGATGGCCGCCAGGATGTCCTTCAACAGCCCCACCCGGTCGAAGGCTTCCACCTCCACCTCGACGGGGTAGCTGCCGTCCTGCAACGTCTCCCACTCCACGTCCAGCAGGCGCTCGGGGTGCTGCCGGAGGAAGACCATGTTCGGGCAGTCCTCGCGGTGCACCGCTACTCCCCGGCCGCGCGTCACGTAGCCGACGATGCGGTCGCCCGGCAGCGGCGTGCAGCAGCGGGAGAAGCGCAACAGCGCGTTGTCCACGCCGCGCACCCGCACGCCGCGCCGCGGCCCCAGCGCCGGCGGGACCGCCTCCGCCGGAGGCACGATCTCGGGCGCGGCCTCGGCCTCCTCGCCCCGCAGCGCCTGCACCACCTGGAGGAGAGACATGTCGCCGTTGCCCAGCGCCGCCAGGAGTTCCTCGTCCGACGGGAGACCGAACTCCTTGGCCACCTCGCGCAGCCGCTCGCTCTTCAGGTAGGTGGCCACCGCGCCGGCGCGTCGCAGTTCCTTCTCCAGCAGCTCCCGGCCGCGCTCGATGTTCTCCTCGCGGCGCTCCTTCTTGAACCACTGCTTGATCTTGGTTTTGGCATTGCTGGTGACCACGAAGGCGAGCCAGTCGCGGCTGGGGCCGGCGCTGGTCTTGCTGGTGACGATCTCCACGATGTCGCCGGTGTGCAGCCGGTGCGAGAGCGGCACCAGCCGGCCGCCCACTTTGGCACCGGTGGCGTGGTGGCCGACTTCGGTGTGGATGCGGAAGGCGAAGTCGATGGGCGTGGCCCCGGCGGGCAGGTCGATCACGTCACCCTTCGGCGTGAAGACGAAGACCTCGTTCTGGAAGAGGTCGAGCTTGACCGACTGGACGAAGGCGCGGGCATCCTGCACCTCCTGGTGCCACTCTAGGAGCTGGCGCAGCCAGGAGAGCTTGCTCTCGAACTCCCGCTCCTGCGGTTTCCCTTCCTTATACCGCCAGTGGGCGGCGATCCCGTACTCGGCCTCGTGGTGCATCTGGGCGGTACGGATCTGGATCTCCAGCGCCTCCCCTTCGTAGATCACCGCGGTGTGCAGCGACTGGTAGCCGGTGGTTTTGGGGTTGGCGATGTAGTCGTCGAATTCGCCCGGGATGGGACGCCACAGCGCGTGCACGACGCCCAGCGCAGCGTAGCACTCCTGCACCGTGTCCACGATGATGCGCACGCCCAGCCGGTCGTAGATGCGGGCCACGGAGGCCCCGGCGTACTTAGGACGCTGCATTTTCTGCCAGATGCTGTGGATCTGCTTCGGGCGCGCGCTGATATTGTAGCGCTCGACGCGGATGCCGGCGCGGTGCAGTTCGCGGTGCAGGATGTCGATCACCCGGTCCAGCTGGCTGGTCGCGGCCGCCTGCGCCAGCTGCGTGGCGATTTCGTCGTAGGCCTCCGGGTGAAGCTCTTTGAAGGCCAGGTCCTGCAGCTCCGCCTGGATCTGTCCGATGCCCAGCCGCTCCGCCAGCGGCGCGTAGATGTCCAGCGTCTCCTGCGCGGTGCGCTTGCGCTTCCACTCCGGCAGGTACTGCAGGGTGCGCATGTTGTGCAGGCGGTCGGTCAGCTTGATCAGGACGATACGGATGTCGTTGGCCATCGCCAGGAACATCTTGCGCAGACTCTCCGCCTGACGCTCTTCCCGGCTCTGCCACTCGATCTGGCCCAGTTTCGTGACGCCGTCCACGAGAGAGGCGATCTCGACGCCGAAGCGCTCGGACACCTGCGGCAGCGTGACGCCGGTGTCCTCGGCGACGTCGTGCAGCAGCGCGGCGGCGATGGTCACGGGATCGAGGCGCAGGTCGACCAGGATGCTGGAAACGGCGACGGAGTGGCTGATGTAGGGTTCGCCCGAAGCGCGGGTCTGTCCGGCGTGCGCCGTCTCAGCGAAGAGGTAGGCTTCCCGGACGATGTCGAGGTCGGCACGGGGGAGCTGGGCGCGAACCTTCGCGATCAGGTCCTGCGCCTGTTTCGGCAGGTCCTGAAAGGCGCTCTGCTGCCGGCGCTGCTCCAGCCACTTCATGCTTTTCAACTAGGGTATCACGGCCGGGAGCGCGGTGCGACCGGACTGGCCAGCGCGCGCAAGATCGCCGATGCCGGTCCGAAGGCCCAGGGGATGAGGGCCTCCAGGGCGGCCCGCTCGCGCGCCCCCTCGGCAAAGCGGGCGGAGGCGGCCAGGTCGCGGCGCTCCTGGCCCGGCGCCAGGTCGATCCGCCAGCGGCCCTCCACGGCCTCTCGGAGGACCACGCCGGCCTCGGCCAGCGTGTCCAGGGCGGCCTCGGTGGCTTGGGGAGACCAGCCCGCCGGGCCCAGGATACGGCCGAGCGTCTCCCCCGGCCAGACCAGCGCGTCCCGCGGCACTTCCCGCAGCAGCCGGAACAGGTCGGCCAGCCGGTTCCGCGGGGGAAAACGCTCGTCGAGGCGGACCCGGGCCCGCTCGACATCCTCTTGGCGGTAAGCCAGCACGACCGATGCGCCTTTCCCGGAGAGGCCGGCAAGAGCCGCCACCTCCCGCAGTTGCGTCTGGCTCTGCGGCAGCCCGGCCAGGATGACCTGCGCGATATTCCCGGGGGCGAACAATTCCGGAAATGAGGCGGTGGTCACCAGGGTCGTGATTTTGCCGTCGAGGAAGAGTTGCTCCAGGACACGGCGCACGCGCACGGGCAGGCCGCCGTGATAGTAGGCCACGGGTGACGGCGCCTTCTCACGGAGGCGCCTGGCCAGTGCTACGGCTTCCGCCCGGTCGGGCGTGAAGATCAGCGTCTTCTCCCCGCCAGCCAGCCACTCTTCGATCAGCCCGTCCCGGTCGGACTCGCGCCGATCGACCAACCGCAGGTTGGCGCGGACGTAGCCGTCGTCTGCCGGTGTCGCCGTCCCCGTGCCTTGCTCAGAGAGGCCGAAATCCCAGGTGCAGCGGGCCACCGCGGGCCCCGCTGACATGGCCGCCGGGGTCTCCTGGCGCGGCAGGTCCGGATCGGCGATCAGTACCACCGCCGGAGGCTCGGTCGGCAGTTCACCTCGGCGCAGCCACTCTGCGCTGGCCAGCAGGATATCCGCGCGGCCCTCATCCAGCGCGCGGAGCATCCGCTGCTGCGGTCGCAGCGGCAGCGCGCCGTGCGCGCGGTAGACGCGGAACCCGGCCTCTCGCAGCAGCGGGGCGAACGTCTCATACCAGCGGTCCACCTGGCTCGCCAGCGGGAGCACGAGTACCGCCGGGCGGCCGCGCCGCACCGCCAGCCCGGCCGTGGCCATCACGGCGGTGGCTGCGCCGCGGCGGCCGGGACCGAGGGCCGTACGGACGTGCCCCTCTTCTAGGGTGGTCTGGATCACCCGCACCTGCACTGCACGCAGCGGCTGGCCGGGGTGCAAATACAGGCGTAGACGGTCGATGAGTCCTTGAGATGAGAGATTCTGCCACGCGGTCCAGAGCAGTCGGTCCGCGGGGGCCGCCGCCTCCTCCCGCTGGATGAAGACGTTGAGGCCGTAGGAGCGGTCTCCGCCGCCGGTGACCTGCGAGGCCGTGACGGTGTAGCGGGTGCCCGCGTCCACTGAGGGTGCCAGCCGTCCCGCCAGACGGGCGCTCAGATACCCGAGTTGCCGCCCGTCCTCGGTGCAGACCGCGATGGCGTGGGGGTCGTGTGGGTTGGCCGGTTCACGCACCAGGCGCAGCGGCTGGCCGGCGCGGATCTGCGGAATCAACTCCTGCCGCCCCTCGAAGGTAACGCCCGCGACCTTCGTGTAGAACGACCAGGCCTCCTCAATACCGCGCAGTTCGCTCCCGAGGTAGTCATCGGCACGGGCGAACAAGCGCTCCAGCAGCAGCCGGCCGTCCGCCAGGACCGCGTCCAGGTCGAGCCCCGGCGTGATCAGGTCGCGCAGCACCAGCGAGACCTTCTCCTGGTCGCCCCAGCGGTCGAGTTCCACGGCGCCGGCGACATCGAGGCGCGCTCCCGTGAAGGCGAGCACCTCCGCCACGTCGCCGCGGGCGAATCCGATCGCCTCGACGAAGCCGTGCCCGTCGGTCAGCCCCAGCCGCAGGTGCCCCTCCCCCACCACCCGCGTGGCCATCGCCCGCACGCCGCGCACGGCGAACACCGGCTCTGGGTTGCCGGGCCCAAACGGCGCCACCTGCTCCAGTTCCCGCGCGAGCGCGGGGGTCAAGTCGGCGAGGCGCAGGTCTGCGTCGATGGCGATCGTGGGGACGAGGTCCTCCGGCCGCAGCCGCCGCCCCGCTTCTTCGAGGAAGCGGGCCCGAAACATCTCAATCTGCTCCGGCGCGATGGTCAATCCGGCGGCCATGGCGTGCCCGCCGTAGCGCAGCAGCAGGTCGGCGCAGGCGGCCAGCGCGTCTACCATGGGCAGCGCCTCGATGCTGCGGGCGGATCCTTTGCCCACCCCGTCGTCCACGGCGATCATCACCACGGGCCGGCTGTAGCGTTCCTTCAGGTGCGAGGCGACGATCCCGATGACGCCGGGATGCCACCCCTCGCCCGACACCACCAGCGCCGGCGCACCGCCCCATCCCGCCTCCTCCACGCGGGCGGCGGCCTCGGTGAGCACGCGCTCGGTCAGCTCCTGCCGGCGGCGGTTTTCCTGATCGAGTTCCTGGGCCAGCACGGTCGCCTCCGCCGCATCTTCGCTCAGCAGCAGGGTGACCGCCATCTTCGCGTCTCCCAGCCGCCCCGCGGCGTTCAACCGGGGTGCCAGACCGAAGGTGACGTCGCGCGGGGTGACCTTGCCGGTGATGTCGGCTTCGCGCAGCAGCGCGACGATGCCCAGCGCGGGCGCCGTGGACAATCGATCGACACCGCGGCGGGCGAAGATGCGGTTGTCATCCACCAGCGGGACGACGTCGGCGAGCGTCCCGATCGCCACGAGGTCGAGCAATTCCTCCGGTTCACCCGTCCGTTCCGCCTGCAGCCAAACGGCGCGGACGGCCTGGTAGGCGAGCCCGCACGCCGCGTAGGGTGTGACCGGGGGTTGGTCGGCGCGCTTGGGGGCGACGACGGCATACGCCGGGGGCAGGGTCTCGCCCGGCTCGTGGTGGTCGAGGACGATCACCTCCAGGCCGCGCGTATTGGCGAAGGCCACTTCCTCGACCGCGGTGATGCCGCAGTCCGCGGTGACGAGCAGGCCGGGCGCGCTCAAGCGGGCGATCGCGTCGATGTGGAGACCGTATCCTTCGACCTGCCGGCGGGGCACGAAGAACTCCACCACCGCCCCCAACGCCCGCAGCCCCCGCACCAGGATGGCGGTCGCCGTCACTCCATCCGCGTCGTAGTCCCCGTAGACGATGATCCGCTCGCCGCGCTGGATCGCCTGGAGGATGCGGGAGGCGGCCCGCGGCAGATCGAGCAGTGTCGCGGGATCGCTGAGGTCGGCGAGGTCGGCGCGCAGAAACCGCTCCGCCGCGGCGGGATCGCCGAGACCGCGGCGCAGCAGCACCTGGGCGGTGGGAAGGCTGAGGCTGAGGACCTGCGCGAGGGAGGCGGCCCGCTCAGGATCCGGCGGCAGCAGGACCCAGCGGGTCGGCGGAAAGGCGGTGGCGGTCAAACAGGTGGTACTCCCTTTTGCCCGCCATTATACCAGCGTCGGGCGATCAGGTGCGCGGCGAAGTTCCCGCCGGCTCACCACGGGCGGCCCGTTCCTGCTCCCCCTCCCGCAGCCGGGCTTCCGCGGCCC
>Ga0209109_10000529_pt1 | contig 20421 bp, 19 predicted proteins | sample Rifsed10ft2_FD_184004 | JGI IMG/M metagenome (GOLD analysis project Ga0209109, IMG submission 184004) | Soil microbial communities from Rifle, Colorado, USA - sediment 10ft 2 (version 2) | ecosystem: Environmental > Terrestrial > Deep subsurface > Rock core/Sediment | place: Rifle, Colorado... | reverse complement strand
CCATGAACTTACTCATGATATGAGACACGCCGCTGGTTTTCCTTGTCACTAGGGGTTTAGCCTGATGAAAACATTTCTTTTTATTCTTATTGTCATATCTTCTGGTGCTACAGCTGGACTTATTCACGGCAGTGTGAATCTCATCTTTGTTGAGCCTTCTCTTGATCAGGCAATTGGAATTGAAAATCAACATCTGTTTGCATCAGGCGAAGAAAAAGACACTCCTGATTTTTGGATAAAATATGATGGGTATAGAACATGGCAAAAGAGCGGACAAGTTCTTGCAGGTGGAATTCTGGGTATTTCTATTGGTGCTTTATTTGGAATCGTTTTTGCACTTTCAAGAAACTCTCTTCCTGGAAAAACAGACATCAAAAAAGCTCTAGTTTTGGCAGGAATAATGTGGTTAACAATTTACTTTATCCCATTTTTGAAATACCCTGCAAATCCTCCCACTGTAGGTGATCCTGAAACTATTGTTTTACGTGGAATTCTCTATTTGATATTTATTGCAATTTCTGGATTTGGTGCGGTTGGATTTTACAAACTGTCTCAAAAACTAAAAACGAAAAAACTTGTTGCTATTGTAGGATATGCTGCATTTATTGGAATAGCATTTGTTGTAATGCCTGAAAATCCTGACCAAATTACTGCTCCTATGGATTTAGTTAATAATTTTAGAATAATGTCTGCATTTACTGTCTCTCTTTATTGGCTTTCATTGGGTGTTATCTTGGGCTCTTTGTGGCATCACTACAAACCTGATAAAGAAATCATTCCTTTTAATTAGATATTCCAAGTCTCTGGAACGAGAATGATGTGATGTGATTTAAATAACTCGATATTATTTTTTAATCTAATTGACACGACGCTTAACATTACCACAATTAAAAAAATACGATGTTACTCAAAAAGTAATTGAAGCATTGGCTGATTCTGAATCACGGGCAATACTGTTTTCAATTATAAAAAAAGGAATGACGGCATCTGAATTATCTGAAAAACTAAAAATTCCACTCAGTTCTGTGTATAAAAAACTAAGTGACCTTGAAGAACTTACTCTAATTGAAGTAGAAAAATGGTTAATTTCTGATAAAGGAAGAAAATTCAAAATGTACAAAAGTCGTATAAGTAAGGCTGACATTTCCATAAGAAAACCTGATCCTGTTCTTAATTTAGTGCCAAACTAGTGATTGAATGTCAAACCCAAACATAATTCAACTAAGCGAATTTGATGTCACACAAAAAATAATTGAATCTCTAAGTAATGTATGTACACGTGCAGTATTATTTTCAATTAAAAATGAATCAAAAGATGCAACACAGATTGCAGATGAGTTAAAAATTTCAATATCTACTGTGTACAAAACTTTATCTAATTTAGAAGAATTGGCGCTTGCAGAAGTAGATAAATTTGTGATTTCTACTGAAGGGAAAAAGATAAAACAATATCGTAGTCGTATCGGTAAAGTTGAAATTACATTAACTGATTTGGAGCCCATCTTGAATCTTTATCCTAATACTAGCAATCCTAAATCAAATCTTCAAAGTTAAATCAATAAAAAATTAAATTTATGATTGTATTACTATTCTTTTCATGTGTTCTATGAAATTGTAATATGATGATATATTATTCTGTATTTTTAATAACAAAACGCAACTACTCACATTATGAGTCAACAAGAATTAATTCAAAAAAAACCTTGGGTTTTGATTAGTGTTTTTAAAGAGAATACAAACCCTGATGATTTGACAAGAATTACTCCGCAAATACAAGACATAATTGATGATTGGCAGTCTACAGGAAAAATAATGTGGTCTGGTGCCTTTAATGACAATGCAACAGGTATGGCAGTATTTGATGCAACAGAACAGGAGGCAAACGAATTTTATAACAAATATGACAAGATCTGTTCTGGCATTTTAGACTATACTATGTATCAGTGGGATGCAATGCCTATTCTCTCACTTTTGTCATCTAATGAATGATCTATGATTTTTGTTATTTCTGATTCTGAATAAAATGAATAATCAACTGTGCAGAATTTGTGGTTGTGAGATAAATGAACTAGCAAAATGCAATAAATGTAGATTGGTAATATCGACTGTATGTAATTGCTGTGCCAATATAGAGTGTATTCAGACGCACAACCACAATTGATTCTATTGTGATGGGTTATTCTATGTAAGGGAATCTGCAAAAATCATTTTGAAAGTTAGAAAAAACAATGATATGTGAAATTAACCTACCTACGTATTATTAGAAACATGTACGTGGATAAAACAAGAATCAAAATACGTGACACACATCATTGTAATACGATATGTTTTGTTTTTGTTTTAAAACTTGCAGAATGATATTATGTCGTAAAACCGATACTAATTCTAAAATCCTAGAATAACTTGCTAGAATCTTTGTACATGTTATATCCTCTTTATTTATTGTAAATTTAATGATTAAATCAATAACTTCTATATTTGTGGCATTAACCTTAGTCACAGTACTGGCCTCTCAATTTGCTCTTGCAGAATCTACTTATGATGATAAATTATCATTTGCAGGTTCTCTTGAAGAGACATTGGGACACTTTTGGGCAATAGAACAAAATCTAGATGATAGCAATGCAGAGCTTGCACTAGTTCATGCAACTCATCCAATTGCAGAACTCTATGATTCCATGAAACCAGAACTAAAAGCAGCAAATCCAGAATTTGATGCAAAAATACAAGAAATACTAATGGATTTGGGTAAAAAAACTGGTTCTGATGTAACTAGAGAAGATGCACAAATAGCAATAGACGAAGCAAAGGCAATAATCCAAGAAGCAAGAATTTTGATTGTAGGTGAAGAACTTAGTCAAGATACCACATTCAAGGTTAAACTCATGCAAGGTTCACTAAAGACTTCAATCGGAGAATATGAAGAAGGAGTAAAGAACGGACAGATAGAAATGATGGCCGAGTTCCAAGATGGCTCTGCATTTGTATGGAGATCACAGCAAGTCTTTGATGAGATAAAGTCTGATTTACCAGAACATGAAGTAGAAGAAATCGAGGAATTTTATTCTGATTTGTGGGATGCATATGATAAAAGATCAGACCCTGAACAAGTTGCAACATTTGCTAATGGTATAATTCATGAGCTTGATGCAGCAATTGGTGAGAAAACTGAAGAAACAGATCTATTGTCATATGTTGAAAACATTCGTAATCTATTGAATCAAGTCAAAGTAACATATGCTGCAGGTGACCAAGATACAGCATTGAGTCTTGCAACAAAGGCATATCTGGATAATTTTGAGTACCTAGAAGGACCAATCAAAAAATCAAATCCAGAATTGGTAGATGAACTTGAAACAATGATGCGAGAAGAACTCCGTGATATGATAAATAATGATGCTTCAGTATCCGAAGTAGAACAACAAGTAGATGACATACTTGCAAAGATGGACACTGTAGCAAAAATTGTCCCTGAATTTGGCACTATTGCTATGATGATTCTAGTTGTTGGAATAATTAGCACTATGGTTCTATTATCAAAAAGCAAGAACTTGTCAATATTGCCAAGAATCTAATCTATAATCTTTTTTTCTTTTTATTTTCCAAGGAGTGATTTCTCATTCTAAGTTTATAGAATGAATCTTTTGTTTAAATATCGTTAGCTAGACCTAATCAACAATTTATGAAATTCAAATTTTATTGGTATTTGATTATTTTTGTTTTGACGTTGAGTGTTTTCTCATTTATTGATGTTAGTTATGCTCAAAATGAAGAAGAAAATCACACATCTGCTATTATCATTACTGGGATTGGATTGGAATTAACAAAACAGGCACTTTTGATCAATGACTATGATTCTGCAGAAAAATATTCTACTTTAACAAATAACTTCTATGGCCAAAATATCCAATTCTTAAGAACATTTAACTCTGATTTTTCAGACGAAGTTCATATTCAATTACTTGATCTTCATTCAAACATTTTGTCAAAATCAGAACCCTCAGATTTGATTAATCAAATTAATCAACTTCAAGAAACGCTGTTACTGATTCCTTCTGGCGGCAACTCCAACATTATCATTGCTTCACTCTTATCTGAAGCTGATGAACAATATCAAACAGCAATACAAGATAATAATCCTGAATCATATTTTCTAACTTTATCCATAATAGAACATTCAAAGATTATTTTGGACAAAAATCCAATATCTGATAACCGCTTGAATCAAGAACTGGATTCATTTTTTCATGATCTAGATGAATCTGTTTCAAATAAAAGTAACTTCATTGTCATAGGAAATTTGATTACTGCAATACAGCGCGATTTGGTGCAAACAGAAACAGTTACAATTGATAAAACAAACCTCTATGATACAATTCGAGATTTATATTCTGAATTATTTATTGCAGTAAACTCTGATGATTATTTAACTGCAGAAGAGATTGCAATTGAAGCGTATCTTGAAAATTTTGAATATTTAGAACCAGATATTGAAAAAGTCGATGAAACATTACTGTATTCATTAGAAATCAACATGCGTGAAAAACTTCGTGACATGATTGTACAAAAAGATAATCCAAACGAAATCATCAAATTTATTGAAGATTCTATTTTGCCTGATTTAGCAAAAGCTGAAGCCATGACTAGTAAACTTACTCCTGTTATTGATGCTAGTCCCACATCTGAAAAAGATCTGAAATCTATGGGTGATGCATCAGAAGACCAAAAATCTGGAGTAAAAAATGAGATTGATGTAATTCGTGAACGATTGGAGGAGACATTACTTCATTATAGCCGTGGAAATATGCAATCTGCCCATGCTAGTGCAAGATCTGCATATCTTGACAGTTATGAGTTTGTAGAGATTCCTCTTAGAGCAATTGATCCTGATTTTACCCTTGAAGTTGAATATCAGTTTGCAACACTACGTAATTTGATTAAACAAGAAGCCCCTCAAGAAGAGATTCAAGAGATTATAATTGGCATTAGAAGAAATCTGGATGAATCTGAAAGAATAGTGAGTGGTATTGGTACTTTAGCCCCTTCAATTGCATTTACATCGTCATTTGCAATTATTTTCAGAGAAGGATTGGAATCTGTTTTAATTCTTGGTGCTATAACGACATATCTTGAGGCCTCAAGAAATAATCAATTTAAAAAATATATTTACTATGGGGTAATTACAGCACTTGCTGCTACTGCTGTTACCTGGGTTATTGCGTCTTATGTTATTGAAATTTCAGGGGCAAATCGTGAACTAATTGAAGCGATTGCAGCTTTATCTGCAACTGCTGTTTTGTTTTATGTCAGTTTTTGGGTTTTAAATAAAATTGAACACAAAAAATGGATGGAGTTTGTCAAAGCAAAAGTTTGGCAGGCTACTGCAACTGGTAGTGTTATGGTATTTGTCATGCTAGCCTTTTTTACTGTGTACAGAGAGGGATTTGAAACAGTTCTTTTCTATCAGGCAATGTCTGGCTTTGCAAAATATATGGAAATCTATGTGGGATTAGGATTTGTTGTTGGAATGATCTCTCTTTTAGGTTTGTATTTTGTAATGAGAAAGTTGGGAAGAAAATTACCTTTACGTGCTCTATTTGGATTAACTATGGGTGTAGGTGCATACTTGTCTATTGCATTTTTAGGAAATGCCATCAGAGAACTTCAGATAATAGATATTGTATCTTATACCGGATTAATTGGAATTATACCAAGATTGGATATTAATCTGGCAATGATGACTGGAATTTATCCTACATTGGAAACGATTGTTGCTCAAATAATCTTACTTGGCGTTTATCTAGTTGCATCATCTTATATCCTGATATTGCGACCACGAAAAGAACTTCAACTTGCTTCTATGAGAAAATCAAGGAATGTTTCAGATGAATAAAAGACGTATTAGAGTTGGAATTGATGTTGGTGGAACTTTTACAAAAGCTGTTGCCATAGATGTAAAAACAGGCTCACTTTTAGCAAAATCTACAGTCCCTACAACTCACAATGCTGAAAAAGGAGTTTCTGAAGGTATTGTAACTGCATTAACAAAAATTATTGTTGAAACAGGTATTGGAATTAATGAGATCGAATTAATCTCTCATAGTACTACTCAAGCAATTAATGCATTATTGGAATCTGATACCTCTAAGGTTGGAATAATTGCAATGGGTGTGGGACCTACAAAAAAAGATATCATTAAAAGAACAAATCTGCAAGATGCTTCAATTAATACTAATCACGATATCAAAACAGTTCATGAATTTTTAGACACATCTCATTTAATTACGGAAAATGAAGTTTCTACTATAATACAGCAATTAAAAGAAAAAGGTGCTGAAGTAATTGTTGCAACAGAGGCCTTTGGGGTTGATGATCCATCCAATGAATTGTTTGTCATGAATGCTGCATCTAAGCAAAACATTCCTTCTACTTCATCACATGAGATTTCTGGAATTTATGGATTGGAAATACGAACTCTGACTGCATCTGTGAATGCTAGTGTTTTGCCAAAAACATTTCAAGTTGCAAATTACGTAGAGGATGCAATTCGTAAAACAGGAATTACTGCACCGTTAATGATAATGAAAGGTGATGGCGGTGTTACTAGCATGGATACTTTTAGGACAAAGCCAATCCTTACGATTCTTTCAGGACCTGCAGCAAGTGTGGCAGGGGCATTGTTGCATCTCAAAGTAACTAATGGCATATTTGTTGAAGTAGGTGGTACTAGTACCAATATTTGCATAATAAAAAATGGTAAACCAGAAATTCGGTATGTAACGGTAAAGGATCATCCTACATGTATTCGCTCAATGGATGTTAGAATTTTGGGAGTAGCAGGTGGAAGCATGGTGGGATTAGATCAAAATAGAGTATCCCATGTAGGTCCACGTAGTGCTCACATTGCTGGCCTCAAATATTCTTGCTTTGCAGATCCTGAGGATCTTAAAACTGGAAAAATAGTCTTGATTAAACCAATGCCAAATGACAAATCTGAATATGTTGCAATAAAATGTGATAAGGAAACATATGCTATCACCAACACATGTGCAGCAAATGCACTAGGTATGATAGAAAAAGATGATTATGCTTTTGCAAATCAAGAGTCCGCAAAAATTGCTCTTAAAACTCTTGCCGAATTTGTAGGAGTCTCATATCATGAAATTGCCATGTCTATTATTCAAACTGCCTCATTTGAAATAACAAAAACTATCAGTAAAATCTTAAAAGAGTTCAAAATGAATACATTACATACAACATTAATTGGTGGTGGTGGTGGTGCTTCTGTTCTTGTTCCATTTGTTGCAAAACAATTAGGAATTAAATATGAAAAAGCAGAACATGCTGAAGTAATATCATCAATTGGTGTGGCATCATCAATGCTTCAAGAAGAAATGGAGCAAACAATGGTAGAACCAACTCCTGAAAAAATCAATCAAGCTCATAAAAAAATTCATGCAATGTTAGTTAACAAAGGTGCAATTCCAGAATCTATTATGATAAACAGTGAATATGTTTCTGATAAATCTCTTCTTCGTGTAACTGCTGTAGGTAATGTGGAGTTAGATAGTGCAGAAACTTCAAAAAATATCTTCACATTAGATGATGCTAGAAAACGAGCAAGTGAGATTATTGAAATCTCTGAAGATTTAATTGATCTGAGTTATGAAACTGATCATTATTTTGTATTTACTGGACACATCGAAGTAAAAAAATTATTTAGCAAAAAGAACCAACATTATATTTTAATTTTAGACAGATATGGAAAACCAAAACTTTCAATAAAAAATGGCAAGATCTTTCAAGGTGGTAAAATTACAATATTGGAAGAACTAGATGAGTATTTGGAATCAAGACATTCTGAAATTGCTCCTAAAGTATATCTCCTAAATGATCTAAAACTAATAGATTATTCTAGCCTTATTACTCCATCTGATATTGTAGATGCTGTTAGAGGAGAACTAGTTGGGTCTGAAAAAGCGGCAGTGTTGATAGAACTCTAGTTTATGACTGTTTTATTTTAAAAAATCTCAATTTTGAAACAAATGGCCTTTGATCGATACATTTTTTGACTCTGGTACTACTAATCACACTTCATTCTTGACGATGTTATATGAGTTGTAAGATTGGGTTTATTCACAGTTTTTCATATTTTGCAATTCAAGACAAGAAGATGTGTATTAATTGTGGAATAGAAGAAAGCAATAATAATTAATAATTTAATTCTAAATTCATGAATTATTGGGCTTTTCTTATTTTGCCTTTGTTGATTTTTACCACTCCAATTTTTGCACAAACCCCATCTGATGAATCTACTTTAGAATATGTTTTAGAAATTGATGAGCATACATATTCTATTTCTTATGTTGTAAATGCCGATGTTATTGCAATGCAAATTGATCCTGAATCAAGATCATTGCTTGTTGGTTTGGACAAAACATATGATTCTCAATTTTTTATTGACTTGGAACATGAATTGATCAATGCGCAAAATAATGAATTTGTAATTTTAGTTGATGGAGAAGAAGTAGATTATAAAATTACATCTGATTCTGATAGTTCCACATTTGAATTCTTTGTACCTATTGGTTCTGAGGAAGTTGAAATTATTGGAACTAATGTAATTCCAGAATTCCCAGTTGGTGCTATTTTTGGATTTGTAGTGATGATTTCATTTATTATGATTTTTGCAAAGGCAAAAGCACCTTTTTTTAAGTTGTAATTTTATCTAGTTGTTTTGTTTCTTTTGCATTTTTTACCTCCCGTGCTATTCTTTTACCCATACTCATAGGCTCATTAAAAAGCAACGAATAGTATGGTGATCCATCCATGTAGATATTTGTCCCTGCTACAATTCTAGCTGAAAATTCAAACGATGTAAAGTTTGCATTCTCATCATAAACTCCTTCAATACAAAACGGTCCATTCATTCCAGGTGCAACCATCCTTTTTGATGCCTCTACGAAATTATCCCCCATTGCATACACCTCATCTAATAATGATTCTCTTAGTATTATTGGACTATTTCCAATCACATTAAATGATGGAATCTTGTTGCTTTTGAGCTGTTGCTCTGATGGAATTCTGGCAATTCCTTCTATATCTGATTCATGTCTCTGATCAGCGCCAAAAAATTCCAGCTCTTCTTTTAGAGGAGAATAAAAGAATTGTAAATATGCCAAAACACCTGTAGCATATTCTTGAATGTAAAGTGTCTCCTCTTTGGAGATCACTCCTTGTGAAATTAATTGATTCCTTTTTTTATTGTATTCTTCATGATTAGCTGCCAAGAAATATCCTTTGCCTCCTGCGGCTCCTTGTCTTTTTACAATTACCATCTTGTCAATATCTTTTGGATCCAATACTGGTTTTGGAACTGGAAGTTTTGCTTCTCGCATAAGTTTTTCTTTCATGATTCTATCTGATTCCCATCTTAGAATCCACTTGTTTCCAAAAATTGGAGTCTTGATTGATTCAATCTGTTCAGAACTCATTTGTGCAATTAAAGTTCCATGAGGGATTAACACTGTATCATTTTTCTCTAAAATGGATTGATTTTTTTGTTCTAATATTTCTACAAATGAATCTACCAAGATTAATTCATCAATAAATGAAAATCTGCGATACAACTTCTCTCTTTTTCTCTCACAAACTAGGATTGTTTTGAGGCCTTCATCTTTGGCACCTTTGAGAACTTGTAGGGCACAATGAGATCCTAAGGTTGCTATTGCCGTCAATGTGATGTATGTACTACTTTATCGTACTTTATGAACTATGTGTGGATGACACGTATTGAAATACCTCATCAATTAATTCCGCACTTAATTCTGATTTGATATCTTCTGGAATTACCTTTAATACAAAATCATACAGGTTTGTATTTTTTGGAAGGCTGCCTCTTTCTTGATATAATGAATATATTGCAATCCCATTTGATATTAATGCAATAATCTTTTCTTTGTTTGTTAGTGGCATGTTTTTCTAAATAACTTGTACTAATTTAATGTAAATCTAAAAACATTGTTAGAAATTATACAGAATATCATATTTAGAAAAAAAGAATAAAATATGACTAAGTTTTTTTCAAACCCCATTTAAGAGCAAATTCTTCTTTGGTGATTGGAATTTTTGATTTACATTTTACACATCTACGCATTTTAGTATGCTTTGAAAATCTCCAAATATGAGGTTCACTTTTTCCATGACAGTTCATACTCTTTATTCTCTTACTAGTATTTACGGAAGTGTTCATTCAAATTTGATTCTTAATTAATTATGAGCAAATCTAGACTAATATTGCTAGTGCCCGGGAATATTTCCCCCCAAAAATTAATTACACCATAGGACAGCAATTTAGTAAATTATGATAAAAACAGAGCTTGGTGCATTACGTCGATCTCACTATTCTGATGAACTGAGTCCTTCAATGGATGGCTTGGAAGTTACTGTGATGGGGTGGGTTTTGACAATAAGGGGGCATGGTAACATTAGTTTTGCTACAATTAGAGATAAGAACGGAGATATTCCAATTGTTGCCAAAAAAGGAGATTGTCCTGATGAACTACGAGAAAAACTATCTACACTAAAAGCACATTCTTCTGTTGCAATTATTGGCAAGATTAAATCTTCTGAAAAAGCCCCTACGGGATTTGAGATTATTCCAATTGAGCTTCGAATATTTTCAGACGTTGAAAAAATTCCACCCTTTGAGCCTTTAGCAAAGACTGTCAAAAATATTGATACTAGATTGGAAGTGCGACCAATTGATCTTCGACGTAAAACATTACAGCATATTTTCAATGCAAGAAGTCATGTGCTTAAATCAATTAGGGATTATTTTTATCAACAACACTTTACTGAAATCAACACTCCTAAAATGATAGCAACTGCAACTGAAGGAGGTGCAGCACTCTTTCCTATATTTTACTATAATAAAGAGGCGTTTTTAGCTCAGAGTCCACAATTGTACAAAGAACAATTGACTATGAGTTTTGAGAAAGTTTTTGAAATTGGACCTATTTTTAGAGCAGAACCATCAAGAACTAACCGTCATTTGGCAGAAGCAATATCTATTGATCTGGAAGAAGCCTTTGTTGATTACAATGATGTGATGAATAGAATTGAAGAAATAATAAAAATATCAATTAATACTGTGAGTGATTATGCAAAAAACAATGCAGATGTAGAGTTTATTATTCCTCCAATGCCTGAACACATCCCAAGATATTCTTATGATGAATTGGTAGAAAAAATGCAAAAAGCAGGTGCCAAAACTGAATGGGGTGATGATCTTTATCCATCAAATCTTAAGAAGATTGGTGTGGAGGGTTTTTACTTTATCAAAGATTGGCCTTTGGGTCCAAAACCATTTTACGTAAAAGATAGCAAAACAAATCCAAAAGTTTCTGAATCCTTTGATTTGATGTTTGGAGATTTAGAATTGTCTTCTGGCAGTACAAGAATTGAAAAACGACATGAGCTTGAAGAGAGAATGAAAAATAAAGGAATGAAGACTGATGCATTTGAGTATCATTTAGGAGCATTTGATTATGGTGTACCTCCTCACGCTGGATGTGGTATTGGATTGGAGCGATTAATCATGGCCCTTACAGGCACAGAAAATATCCGAGATGTCACATTTTATCCAAGAGATGTTGACAGATTAACACCATAGGTGATTTGAATGGTATCTAGAGAAGAAATAGAACATGTTGCAAAATTGATGCGAATTGAAATTGACGATCCTACAATCTATGAACGTGTAGATAAAATGATAGGATATTTTGATATTTTAGATTCAGCAGGTGTGGAATCTGAAGAAATATCTGTCAGAGAAATCCCAATTACTAACCTGAGGGAAGACAAGTATATTCCATTTGATGAAAAGCTAATTGAAAAACTCAATTCCTATAAAGGAACCTATGTTAGGGCTCCAAAGATGGTTTAATTGAACATAAAAATTTCAGCTCTGCAATTTACTAGAGAAGTAAAATCTGGAAATATCTCTGCTGAAGATTTCATTGCAAAAACTATGGAACAAATAAAAAAAATTGATGGTAATCTACATGCATTTTTATCATTAAATGAAAAGGCAGTTGATCAAGCAAGAGAGATTGATAAAAAAATAAAATCAGGAGAAAAAATTGGACAATGTTTTGGTATGCCAATTTCCATTAAAGATAACATTTGCATCAAAGACACTAAAACAACATGTGCATCAAAGATGCTTGAAAATTTTATTGCTCCATATGATGCTACTGTAATTACAAAACTAAAACAACAAGATGCAATTTTTGTTGGTAAAGTAAATCTTGATGAGTTTGCAATGGGACTTTCTACTGAATTTAGTGCATATGGTCCGAGTAAAAATCCATGGAATACAGATTATGTTCCAGGCGGTTCTTCTGGAGGTAGCGCAGTATCTGTTAGTACATTTGAATGTGTTGCCTCATTAGGTTCTGATACTGGTGGTTCTGTTAGAAATCCTGCCAGTTTTTGCTCAACTGTTGGATACAAGCCAACTTATGGATTGATTAGTAGATATGGCCTCATTTCTTATGCAAATAGCATCGAACAGATTGGACCTTTAACTAGAACCGTGGAAGATGCAGCATTTATGCTAAATCTCATTGCAGGAATTGATCCTAATGATAACACTACTATAGATAACAACAATGAAGATTATCTCAAAGAGATTAATTCAGGCATAGAAGGCAAAAAAATAGGCATCATCAAGGAGATGATTGGAGAGGGAATAGACCCATCTGTGCTTTCTGCAACAAAAGATGCAATATCAAAATTAGAAGGATTGGGGGCAACATGTGAAGAAGTCTCCCTTGATATGGTAATGTATTCAGTTGCAGCATATTATACAATTACTGCAACTGAGGCAGGTAGTAATCTTGCAAGATATGATAATTTACGATATGGCTATGATTTTTCTGTAGAAGGATACGAGTTTAATTCCTATATTGAAAAAGCAAGAAAGAAACTTGGTCCTGAAGTTACAAGACGAATGATTCTTGGAGGCTTTGTTCCATCTGCAGGACACGCAGGCAAATATTTTCTCAAAGCACTCAAAGTAAAAAGTAAACTCACCAAACAAATCAATGATGCATTTAAGAAATTTGATCTATTAATCTCACCAACAGTTCCAATTTTGCCCTTTAAGATTGGTGAGAAAATAAATGATCCTGTTGCGTTATTTCTTATTGATATCAACACAGTAACTGCCAATCTTACTGGAAAACCTGCAATATCCATTCCATATGCAATATCAAATGGTCTACCAATTGGAATTCAGCTTATTGCAAATTCGATGAATGATAAATTATTACTGCAAGCAGCACAGGCATTAGAAAAAACTGTAAAATTACCAGAGGTTCCGATTTGACAAAAATTGGATTAGAAATTCACAGTCAACTTACAAAGTTAGAAAGTAAATTATTTTGTTCATGCAAGGCAAATTATAGAGAGTTTGAACCAAATATCAATATCTGTCCCATTTGTATGGGGTTGCCAGGCAGTCTTCCTAGATTGAATCAAAAAGCTGTTGAAAAAGCAACAATGATTGCAATGGCACTAAATTGTAGTACTCCTGAAAAAATTGCCTTTTTTAGAAAAAATTATTTTTATCCGGATTTGCCAAAGAATTTTCAAATTACCCAACTAAACATCTATGGAGATACTAGTGTTGGAGGAACTGGAATTCTCATGGTTGGAGAGAAAAAGATACGTATTACCCGAATTCAACTAGAAGAAGATCCAGGTAGGCTAATTTATGAGGGTAGTTCTGAAAAAAACCTAGTAACATTGGTGGATTATAATCGTGCAGGCACACCTTTAGTGGAGATTGTAACTGAGCCTGACTTTGAAAATCCAAGAGAAGTAAGGGAATTTCTAAATATTTTATCTGATTTATTGGAAAATCTTGGTGTATCAGATCCTAGCCTAGAGGGAGCAATGAGGGCAGATGCTAATGTATCGATTGAGGGTGGAAACAAAGTTGAAATAAAAAACATTGGCTCATTTCACGATTTAGAAAAAGCAGTTCATTTTGAAATTACACGTCAACAAAGCTTACATTCACGTGGTATCCCAATAATTCAAGAAACACGCCATTGGGACGATAAAAGAAAGATTACTGTTTCTTCAAGATCGAAAGAAGAAGATTTGGATTACCGATATTTTCTAGAGGGTGATATCCCATGGATTAAAATTGGAAATGAAGTTAAAGAAAAATTAAAATCTGAAATGCCTGAGAGTATTAGTTCTAAAAAACAACGATATATTTCAAAATATGATATGCCTGTTCAAGTTGCAGATGTTCTTTCATCTGATAAATTTTATTCAGATTTATTTGAAGATGCACATACTAAAGAAAATGCCAAAGAAGTTGCAAATATTATAACAACTGATTTAATGGGTTTAGTAGACACTAGAGAAAAACGAGTGTCCTCAAAATTAAAACCGTCTCACTTACAAGATATAGCTGATTCAATACAATCGGGTAGGATTACAAGAAATTCTGCCAAAAATGCATTGTATGAAATCGTAAAAACAGGCAAGAAATTATCCGATATAATATCTGAACTCGATCTAGGTAACGTTTCAGATGAATCTGAATTATTAAAAATTATTGAATCCGTAATTTTTGAAGAGCCTCAAGCTGTGGAACAAGCAAAATCCAATCCTTCTACTATCAATTATCTGGTAGGAAAAGTAATGCAAAAGACAAAAGGAAAGGCAAACCCCAAACTGACTCTGGATTTATTAAAAAAGAAGATTCAATAATTTTATGAGTGACCTTTCTTTAGAAGATATTGAATTTATCAAAATACTGGCAAATTCTGATTCTACTATTTTACAGGCAGGCATGAATGAAGCAACAAGATGCAGACTAGATGCCCAAATAGGCGTGATTTTACGAGAATATTACAAAGAAAATACAATGAACACAAAAACAGGATGGATAGAAAAATTTGAAAAAGCTGGCATTACTGAAGATATCGGTAAAGCCGCAATTGCATGTGCTAGAAGACTAGGAATCTATATCTCTTGATAAATTTATTTTAATTTATTGATTATTCAAGATTATTTTTTACTCTTTATTTTGATTGACTGATTTTAAGAATTATTTGATAAAGAAACTCAGTAAAAGATCGCCATATAATAATTGCATGATAAATCCACCTGTAATTAACAGAAGATAGGGTATCCCAGGAGTAATCCATGTGTTAGGTTTTGTACAATATTCTTCATTTTCGGCATGATGAACTGTTAAATTTATCTTCTTTCTACCTTTTTCAATTTTTTCAATAGAAAAACAAAATTTTGGGTTTTTCGCTTTATATCCAATTAACATGGCACCAATTTTTTTAAATTTGCTTTCTTCAAATCCTTCAAAAATATTCTCATGTTTTACAATTGATATCACATTTCTAAGAAGATTGATACAAAATGGTACTATAAATAAAATTGCGGCATTGGATAATGATGTAAACGGTGTTACAGGATTTTCAGAAAGTGTTGCCATTGGTGCAATTACTGCTAATGCAATTAATGCAAATGCATCAGCTCCTCCAAATAACCCAATCCTCCAAATAAAAATAACAAACGGTGCTATGATTAATGCTATTCCAATATTAAGTAAATATGATAAGATATCTGAATTTATAAAAATTAATAAAAATCCTACACTTCCAAATACAATCCAGTAATAATCATGAATTTCTCTTTTCCAAATATCTATTGCAGAACCGATTATCAACATGGCAAGAGCCAATCCAATTCCAATTATGTTGTAATTTAGTAACGATTCAATCAATTCATTTCCCCAGTTTTTGATATTTTATGTTCTATATTTTTGATATAGTATTCCTGTTGTTTCATGTCTTTAAAATTAGTTTGAGATTAACGATTTCTTATACCTGAGATCTTTTCTTTGATTTCTTCAAATTTTTCTCCCATACCTAGTTTTTCAGTGATTATGTCTAATCTTTCAGTACGCTTCAAAATAAATAATACTGCACCTATTGCCACTGGGATTATGATATAGATCATATTTGAACTATTAATAGTAAAACCTTGTTCTACAGGTGCGTCTATTGGCATGTTTAGTATTTGTGCAGTTTTTGAAATTGTTGATGAACTAAGACCATTACCTGAAACTGTTGCTGAAACAGTTATCGTATCTTTATCATTGGCAAGAATATTCATTATTGCAATTCCATCACTGTTTGTAACATCATCCATTTGTAATACTTCTCCACCATCTGTAGTCCATTCTACATTAAATCCATCTAACGATGTTTCTATTTCTGGAATTGTAACTGATAGTTTTGCTTCAACTCTCTCATTCCAATTTAGACCTCCAAGTAGATCCAGTGATATGACCGGACTGACATCTACTATGTTAATATCGTATTTTGATAAAGGCAGATCTTCAGATAACAATGCAAGTTCTATCTTCCCTTCATTGTGGGATTCTAGTTTGAATGTGTTGAAATATTCTCCTTTTTTTATTATCACTTCATCTGGAATTTTTAAAACAGATTCATCATTTGAAACTATTTTTATTAAGATCTCTTCTTTTGCATAAACTGGATTTCCTACAGAGTCTAATAGTTGAATCGTAGCTAAACTTTCAGTATTTGCCAAGAGATTTTTTGCAAATGATAAATGCATCTCTGCAGGATCTGTGGTGTGGCTAGTCATCGCCATGTTTCCTTCAAATTGACCTGCTTGAAAAGATAATTCAGTATCTCCTACTTCTTTCGTTAATAAATTCAATAATACATATGGCTGATTCTGTTTAATTATTTCAGGTTCCGCCTCTACAAAATCATTTGCTGATAAAGTTAAAACAGAATCTTCAATAAATGGTGTTATTCCAATTCTGCCATTCTCATCCTCTGTATCTTCCGTTGTAGTAGCAGTTTCTTCACCTTCAGATTCTAACAAATATGCTATAACTGGAAACTCACTTCCTGCTAAAATCATTGGCACTAATGGCTCTGCTGTTAAATTGATGTCCTCTTTTATTGGTCCTATGGGTGTGCCTGTTACTGTTTTTACGCCTTCATTATCTGTAATGTAAAATGCTACAGAGTCATCGGGGGCAATAGTTCCCGTATTTCCAAATACCAATGCAACATTTTCTCCTTTTTTCATAATTGGATTAATTGGTTTAACAGTATCTGATTCTGATGATGCAAAATTAATCTCATAATCTTGTTTGGCAGTAACTGGAACTGTAACAGTAACAAGTTCTCTATCTGTTGTACCTAATGTACTGCTTCCTGTTTGTCTTGAAACTTCAATATCTGTTTCAAAATAAGTTACAGCTATGATCTCTTTCTCACCTGTAGTTAAAAATGGAAGCACTGTTGTAATTGATGGTCCTTCTCCTTCCAAAGCCCCTACTTCGTCATGGGATATAGTAAATGAATCTCCATTTGTAAGATAGTTATTAGTTGAAATAAACATGTTAAATGTTTGTTCACTATCGGTGGTAATGTCTCCAAGATTTGGTCTAGGTGTGAATGTTGTATATGCAGAATACGTTCCTTTTTTAATTATTAGTTCCTTATTGCTAAACTGAATTTCTTCAAAATCATTACTTGTGTTAACTGATACATCTGGATTTTCTACTCCCAATTTCATATGAATATCTTCTTCTGCTTTAACAGGAGCCCCTTCCCCATCAAGTAATTCTACTATTGCATATCCTGTACCGCCACTGTAACTGCTATATCTTTCTGGAATGACAAACAATTGAACTTGTAATGGCTCTACGGGTTTACGTATGTGGACAAATTCACTGATTTTTTTCATATTTTCGGCGCTTGCAAAAATAATTGCATCGCCTGAATTTACCAAATTAAATTCAGTTGTGGCAAAATACTCTCCTTTTTTAATTAGCAGTTCTTGATTCTTTAGACTAATCGTATCTTTATTTGGAGTTTCTATGTGTATTGTAATATCTTCTGGTGCAATTGTTGGCAATCCCCCAGTAGTTGCTAATTCAACAGTTACATATCCAAATCTTGGTCCATCTATTGGAAAATCATCTGGTGTAACTTTCATTAGAATTTGAGTGGGATGATTATTATTGTTAAAAACTTCTAATGTGATTTCTTTTGATGAAAATCCTGGGGCTGCTAACGCAATATTGGTAATTCCAGGTTTTATCGCCTTGATTTGTACATTCTTTGTGTATCCATTATTGTTTTCTTGAATGTCAATTATCTGTATGACTGAATTATCTGAACTTATCACTTTAAGATCATTTATTGATCTTGGTACCATCATTTCATTTGAAGTAACAAAAATCTGCAATGTTCCCACTGTGTTTTCTAATAACTTCTCAGGGTGTAATTGATATCCAAATTCTGCTGGTGTTTGAGCATTAATGGGCATAACAAACATACTACAAATCACTACCAATAACAACAAAATGACTTTCAATCTATGAAAAATTGTGATATTTTTGTTATATCAAACAGTATGAAACATTACAATACATACTGTTTCTAACCAAATATTGCAGATACGCTGAATATTTTTGATTGAATTAGTATAATTGCTCCTATTGATATTATTATTAGGATTATAGAATATCTGAATCCTGCTGAATATGATCCTGTGGTGATTTTACCTAAAAATAGCCCAGATAGCCAAGATTGAGCCAAAATTGCTATGCCTAATAATTCAAAGCGAGAGTCTGATTCAAGTTGTAATGTGCTTTTCTGTGCCGCATCTTTTTCTAGTTCTGTTCCTATGCCAGTAAGTGAATCAATTACCAATAGTGTGGTAAATCCCGTAATCCCCATAATCATAAATCCCACCAATACATATGGCTTTAACATCTCCCTTTTTGATTTTTCAATATTTCGAATTTTTTCTGAAATGCCTGCCAATGTATCCAAAGTGTTAACATTGCCACCTCCTGATGAAATTATCTCAAATAAAACTCTGAAATTAATTAAAATTTGAAAGTCCGTAGTTTCTTTTTTAATAAATTGGAAAATATCCTCTAATGTCATGCCCCATTCTAGCTTGTTTGAAATTCCATTTGCTACTTTGTTAAATAATCCAAAATCTTTTCTTTTTGTTGCCTTAATCACACATTTTTCAGGACCCAATCCTGCTTTTCTTGCTTCTGCAACATCTCTGAGAATTATAGCCGATGCTGCTTCAGCATCAAGGGAAAATTTGTATTTGTTTTGGAATTTCAGTGCAGGCCATAATGTAGATAAAATTAATGCTACTCCAAAAATATACAAATTATAATCTGGCATTAGTTTTAGAAAAATTATTGAGGCAGCTACAATAATTCCTGGAATTCCAAACATTGTGATTTTTTTCAAATCCATTTCTTCCACTTTTGACTTGTTTACTGATTTTGCAAGAAACAAAAATAATCCTGAAACTAATGGAGGCATAATAATTACCAAGTAAAGAGGATCAATGTCAGTTTTTAACGGTGGTGTACCTATACCTCCTGTTGTGGTTGCAGTAATTATGATGTATACTGCTAAAATGACAATTTGCATTGTCATGTATGTGTCTACAAGTGCTTTGACTTGCTCAACCAATCCTTTTTGAGCACTTTCATAAAGATCAAAAGCACCATTCATTTTAGTTTTAAGATAATTTACTACATCTCCACCACTTTGAATTGCTGATACATAACCACTGAGAAATTCTCCAAAATTGGACGGCCCCTTATCTTTTACCTCAGTCATAACAGTTAATGGATCCATGCCTAACATGTCAATTTTTTTTAAAATTTTCATAGCTTCTTTTTTGACATTCGGTAAAAGTTCCATATCTTTGATTTTAATAAAAATTGAATATGGTCCAAACCCACTTGTTGCAAGCAACGTAACTATTGTAATAAAAAAAGGCAGTTCTGAATCTATTTTTTTATTTAATTTTTTCTGCTTCTCTTTTTGTTCAGTATTTTTTAAAAAAGACATCTATCCACCATATTCAATTTTTTTCATCAGTGTTTCTGGATCTCTATAGTATTTTCCGATATTCTCTGCAACTTTAGCATAACTTCTAATTCCTCGTTGTAGCAACCATTTCAAAACAATCTTTCTTTTTTCATATTCATCAAATATCTGCTCCATATCCCTTCCTGTTTGTTCAGCAATTCTACGTAACATTACACTGTCTTCTAATCGTGCATCAAAGTAATCTGATTTTGGATCCCATTTGAATGCTAAATGGTATGAATCTACTGTGTTGATCTCTTGAACAGAGATTGCTTTTCTAGCACTTTTTCCATCCTGTCCTTTTACTCTTCTAATTACTATGGCACAATTCATCAAGGATAGATAGGATGGTGGAATATCCATTGGTTTTTGTTGTAATCTTTTACCTGCAGACTCTAAACTATCTGCATGCATTGTA
>Ga0209109_10000527_pt1 | contig 20438 bp, 19 predicted proteins | sample Rifsed10ft2_FD_184004 | JGI IMG/M metagenome (GOLD analysis project Ga0209109, IMG submission 184004) | Soil microbial communities from Rifle, Colorado, USA - sediment 10ft 2 (version 2) | ecosystem: Environmental > Terrestrial > Deep subsurface > Rock core/Sediment | place: Rifle, Colorado... | reverse complement strand
GCGGAGATGAAGCCGCGCTTCGAGGCGCTCCGGCAGATGCGCCTCGAGGATTTGCGAATGCCCAACGAGCCAACTGTCTTTTGGCCATGATCTTTAACCACGAGGACACAAAGCCACCCAGAGAAGAAGAACCTTGGGTCTGCGTGTCTGGGCGGTAAAAACCTGTTATGAACATCATCTTGTATGGCCCGCCGGGGGTCGGCAAGACGACGGTGGGCAAGTTGATCGCCCAACGGCTGGGGCGTGAGTTTGTGGACGGCGACCAGTGGATCGAGTCCAGCTGGGGCCGCCCTGTGCCCGACTATTTCGCTCGTCACGACGAGCCGCTCTTCCGTGCTCACGAGGTCGAAGCGTGCCGGGAATGGTCGGCGCGCGACGGGTTGGTGATCGCCCCCGGCGGCGGTGCACTGCTCAACCCGCACTCCCGTGCAACGCTCGAAGGCACAGGCGTCATTATCTGTCTTATGGCAACGCTCGAAACTCTGCTCGCCCGGTTGAACGGGAGCCACGCGCGGCCTCTTCTCAGCGGCGACGCCCCGGCCCGCCTCGCCGCCCTGTTCGAAGAACGCGCAAGCCTGTATCGCTCGTTTGCGTTGCGGGTGAGCACTGATGCCCGCCCCGCCGAGTCCGTCGCCGACGAAGTCATGGGGCAGTTCCGCGCCAATGAAAACGTGACGCGCTTCGAGTTGGGCGATTGCTCCGCGCTGATGGGACGTGGATTGCTTGTGCGCCTGCCGGAATTTCTCGACGCGAAAAACCTGCGCCCGCCGTTCGTCGTCATCTCCGACTCGAATGTCGCGCCGTTGTACGGCGATGCCGTTTGCCGCGCACTGTCAGCGCCTCTGATTCAATTTGCGGCAGGTGAGGCTTACAAGACATTGGACACGGTTCGCGCGCTGTATTCGGACTGCCTCGCGCACGGCCTCGAGCGCGGCGGCGCGATATTGGCGCTCGGCGGGGGCGTGGTCGGCGACGTGGCCGGGTTCGTCGCAGCCACCTTCATGCGCGGCATGCGGTGGGTCAACCTCCCCACGACGGTGCTGGCGATGGCCGATGCGAGCCTCGGGGGCAAGGTCGGCGTTGATCTGCCCGAGGGCAAGAACCTCGTGGGTGCGTTCCACCCGCCGACCCTCGTTGTTTCTGATATTGATATGCTTACAACCTTGCCGGACGCCGAATTTTTCTCCGGCTTGGCTGAGGTCGTCAAGGCCGGTGTTATCGGTGATCCCGATCTACTCGCGCACATTGAACCCCGACAATACATCTCACTGCGCAGAATTCTTGCGCGTGCTGCCGCGGTAAAAGTGGGCATTGTGAACGCTGACCCCTATGAGCAGGGTGAAAGAGCGAAGCTTAATCTCGGTCATACGATTGGGCATGGGCTGGAAGCTGCTTCGGGATATACGCTTCGTCATGGAGAAGCGATTGCATTAGGGATGGTGGCCGAGGCACGCCTGGCAGAAACAATGGGTTTGGCCGAGTCAGGGATATCTCAGCAAATTGCTTCTTACCTTCAAAATTCTGGGTTGCCGACTCGTTCTGTGAACCTGAAACCTGAGACGATTCGGGTTGCAATGAAGGCTGACAAAAAGAAAGCGGCCGGCAAACTCAAATTCACACTGCCCAAACGAATCGGGGAAGTCGTCTGGGGGATCGAAGCAGACGAAAAACTTCTGATGGCCGTGCTGGAGTCAGTGACCGATGTCGAATGACGCCGATTCAACCTCCCATCTCCCATCTCTCATCTCTATTCTCGTTCTCCACGGCCCGAACCTGAACCTGCTCGGCACACGCGAGCCGCAGATTTATGGCGCGATGACGCTGGCGGAGATTGACGCGCGGCTGAAGGCGGAAGGCGAGAAATTGGGCCTGACGGTGCAGACGTTTCAATCCAATCACGAAGGCGCGCTGATTGACGCCCTGCACGACGCACGCGGCTGGGCGGCAGGCGTGCTCATCAATCCCGGCGGGTACACCCACACCTCGGTCGCGCTGCGCGATGCCATCTCTGCCATTGGCCTGCCGGTGGTGGAGGTGCATCTCTCCAACACCGAAGCGCGCGAGGAGTTTCGTCAGCGCTCGCTCATCGCGCCGGTCTGCAAGGGGACCATCCGGGGATTCGGCTGGCGGTCGTATCTGCTCGGCCTGCACGCGCTCGCGGGCTTACTCCCCTCTCCCTTCGGGGGAGGGGCCGGGAGTGAGGGGGAGCCACAATCCTAATAAGCCTCCCCGCTCAGCACCGCGCACAACTTGTGCAAATCAATGTTGCCGCCCGACACGATGCACACAACCTTCCCGCTCCCGGCTTTGCCGGAGAGCGCGCACGCCACCGGGCACGCGCCCGCTCCTTCAGCGATGACGCGGTTGCGCTCGGCCATCAGCCTCAGCGCAGCAGCGACTTCTTCCACGCTCGCGACCAGCGCGCCGTCAATCAGCTTCTGCGCGCGTTCGAGCATCTGCGGAAAAACCGTTTTGCTCCCGATGCCGTCCACGAACGAGGGCCGGTAATCCACGACCTGCACCGACCCGGCGGCGAGGGACGCGGCGAGCGGCGCGCCCGTGGCCACCTCGGCGGCGTACACGCGGCACCCCGGCTTCAGCGTCCTCACCGCCGACGCGATCCCGCACGTCAGACCGCCGCCGCCCCACGGGACCACCATCGCGTCCACGTCCGGCAGGTCTTCCAGAATTTCGAGCGCGATCGTCCCGTTGCCCGCCATCACGTGCGGGTCGTCGAAGGCGTGGATAAACGTCGCGTCCACGCCCGGGTACGCGCGCTCTTGAAAGGTCTGCCACCAGCGCTCGAACGAGACTTTAATCACGCGCCCGCCCAGCCGTTCGATGGCTTTGACTTTCGTCTCCGGCGCGGTGTCCGGCGCGACGACGGTGCAGGGGATGCCGAGTTCGCGCGCGCGCCACGCCACCCCCTGCGCCATGTTCCCCGCCGACGCGGTGAGCACCCCGCGCGCCAACTGCTCCGGGGGCGTGTGCGCCATCGCGTTCGCCGCGCCGCGAATCTTGAACGAGCCGATGGGCTGGAGGTTCTCCAGTTTGAGATAAATCTCGGCGGGCGCGTCGAAGACATTCAGCCGCACCAGCGGCGTGCGGATGGCGGAGCCGGTAATCATCCGGCGGGCTTCTTCGATGTCGGTGAGAGGAGGCAACATGACTTTCTCCGCAGACGCACAGCGCGCAGATTACACAGATGTCTGCGAAAATCTGTGCAATCTGCGGACAATCAGAATTCCACCCACGTCCCGACCTTCTTCTCCTGCGCTTTCCGATAAACGTACTCCGCCGAGGCGAGATCCTCCACGGCCAGCCCCAGCGATTTGAACAACGTGATCTCGTCTCGTGATGTCCGGCCCGGCTTCGCGCCGACGAGCAGTTCGCCGATCTCCGCCCGGATGTGCTCCGGCCCGATGGCCCCGTCCTTCGCAGCAAAAAGATAATCCCCGGCCTCGTTGAGCGTGGACTCGCGCCGATCCACGAACAGGCTGGCGGCAGCCATCGTCGCCGTGTCCACCTCGCGCGTGGTCGGGATGCTGGAGCCGACGACGTTGAGGTGCGCGCCGGGCGAAATCCACTCGCGCTTCAAAATCGGCTCGCGGGCGCTGGTCGCCGTCACGATCAAGTCCGCGCCGCGCACGGCAGATTCTACGCTGCCCACAGCTTCAATCGGAAACAGGTAGCGCGTCCGCATCTCCTCGGCAAACTTCGCCGCATGCTGCACGTTCCGGCTCGCCACGCGCACGCGGCGGATGGGCCGGACGCACGCCATCGCCGCAATGTGTGTATGCGCCTGCACCCCGGCGCCGACGAGAGCGAGATCGCCTGCATCTTCGCGTGCCAGCAGTTTCGTCGCTACCCCGGAGACCGCCGCCGTGCGAATCGCGGTGATGGTCGAGGCGTTCATCAATGCCAACAGTTCGCCGGTTTCGCCGCTGAACAGCATCACGCTCCCCTGGTGCGCGTCTTTGCCGATGGCGGTGTTTTGCGGAAACACGCACACGGCCTTCAGGCCATACACCGGCTTATCGCCGGACATGTAACTTGGCATCAGCCCCATCAGCCCGGCGGCGTCCGGCGGGCGCACGACCATCCGCAGGGGCATGTGCACCTGCCCTTTGGCGAGCGCGGTGAGGGCCTGCTCCATCACAGGGATGCATTCGTCCATGGGAAGGAGTTTTTCGACTTCGGCGTGGGTGAGGATGAGGATAGTCATGTGAATATCTCCTGCATGACCCGATCCGGTCACAATGAGCGTGGAGAACTGAGGAGGGCTGTGCCGCCCGGCCCGACTGCAAAAAGATGCCATTCCCCCGGAACACCCTTGAGGGCGTGGGTGCCACGGTCTTCGAACTGAGTGCCGGAGCCGGCGACCAAATCTTTGACTGTGCTTGAGGCTAAGACCTCGCTAGCAGCGGCCTTTGCCAGGACACGTGCGGCAATGTGCACGGCAATACCGCCCACGTCGTCTTCTATTATTTCACATTCGCCAGTGTGTAATCCAACTCTGACCTCAATTCCAATCTGCCGCACCCTGTCGCGAATAGCGCACCCGCATCGAATAGCCCGGGCTGGGCCGTCGAACGTCGCCAGAAAGCCATCCCCGGTGGTCTTGACCTCGCGTCCCCGAAACCGGACGATTTCCTGGCGCACTAGAGAGTGATGCTGATCGAGTAAATCATGCCATTTGCGGTCGCCCAGCGCCGCCGCGCGTTTGGTCGAGTCCACAATGTCGGTGAACAAAACGGTCGCCAGCATCCGGTCGGGTTCTGTAGCCTGTCGCTCCCCAGTGACGAACTCCTCGATCTCATCGATGAGCGCATTGGCATCGCCGACCCACCATAGATGATCATCGCCTGCCATTTCGACGTACTTTGCCCCGGCGATCTGCCCGGAGATGTACCGGCCTTCTTCCACTTTCACGGCCCGGTCGCCCACCCGATGCAGAACAAGTGTCGGAACATGAATTGAAGGGAGTACGTGCCTGACGTCAATATCCGTGCTCATATGAAACACCGTGACCACGGCGGCGGGGCTGGCACCCAGCCGCAGGTATCTCGCCCACCACTGCTTGAAACGTTCGTCGTTCATAACGGAGGGTGCCCAAAAGTCGAGGCCAAAGGGGCCGCCCCACCCCTGCCGGATTTCCTCATACCAAGCCTGCCTCCCTTCGAGCCGTGGCCCCCACGGATAGTCGGGAGCCCAGCTTCCCCTCGCAATTGTCCCGTACAGCACCAGCGCCAGCGTCCGCTCTGGGTAAGTGGCGGCAAACAGCACACTCATCGGGCCGCCCTCGGAAATGCCAAACAGCGCGGCGCGCTCAGAACCGGCGGCATCCATGACAGCTCGCACGTCGTCCATGCGCTGTTCAAGTGTGGGGATTTCAGCAACCCGGTCGGAGAGGCCCGTGCCCCGCTTGTCGAACACGATCAGACGGGAAAAGGAGGCCAGGCGTTGAAGGAAGCGGGTATAAGCCGGATCCTCCCAGGCTTGCTCCACGTGGGATATGAAGCCCGGGATGATCACGAGGTCGAGCCGACCATTTCCGATGACCTGATAGGCGATACTGACGTCGCCGCTCTTGGCATATTGAGTCTCTGGTGGCATGGCTGCCTCCTTTCACGGTTGCTCATCCTTTGCAAACAGTTCCGCGATGGCCCTTCTTTCCTCAGCCGTCAACTTGATCTCCATCGCCCTCTTCGCCGGTTCAAGATGCTCCGGCTTGCGCGGGCCGAGGATGGGCGCGGTGACGAGCGGGTGCGACATCACCCACGCGAGCGCGAGTGAGGCGATGTCAGTTCCGCGCGCGGCGGCGTGGGCGCGCAGCGCTTCCAGCCCGTGATAGATTTTTTCGTCGAGCAATTTCTGATACGGTTCAGGCCGGAGCGTCATGCGCGATCCGGCGGGGAATGGCTCATCCTTCTTGTACTTGCCCGTGAGCCAGCCCCCGGCCAGCGGGCTGAAAGGAGTATAACCCAATCGCTGATCTTCGCAGAGCGGGAACATCTCTTTCTCGTCCGAGCGGTCGAGCAGGCTGTAAGAGTTCTGCACCCACTCGAAGCGGAAGAGATGGTATTTATCGCTGATCCATAGGGCTTTGGTCATCAGCCACGCGGGCATGTTCGACGCGCCGATGTACCGCACCTTTCCCTGGTGGATCAGGTCGTCGAGCGCGCGGAGTGTTTCTTCGAGAGGGGTGGCCGGGTCGGGCGTCTCGTGCGTCAGATACATATCTAAGTGATCCGTCCCGAGGCGGCGGAGGCTGGCCTCGACCTGGCGCAGGATGTGGCGGCGGGAGAGGCCCCAGTCGTTCGGGCCGTCGCCCACGCGGTTGAACACTTTGGAGCTTAATAGCAGTTGGTCGCGGACGCGGGAGCCTTTAGCCTTCAACCAGTTGCCGATGTAGGTCTCGCTCCGCCCACCGCCGTACGCATCGGCGGTATCGAAGAAGTTGATGCCCATCTCCAAGGCTGCGTCCATGAGGGCGAAGGCTTCCTCTTCCGTCTCGCCCTTGCCGAAGAAGGCGGGCGCGCTGCCGATGCCGCCGAAGTTGCCGCAGCCCAGCCCGACCGCCGAGATTTTCAGGCCGGTGCGGCCCAGATTTCTATATTCCATGTACTCTCTCTCGCGTTTGGCTTTTTTGCTTTGATGAGTGTATCATCTGCCCTGTACTCTGACAAATCTACTCCAATTTTCCTCGCAACCCATTGACTTGCTGGAGGAGCGTTCATGTTAGATCAACCGATTGCCGTTGGGCAGCCCGCACCTAACTTCTCTTTACCAGCCAGCGTTGGGAAAAGCCCGCTGAGCCTCGAGGATCTGCGCGGCAAGATCATCGTCATGGCTTTCTATGTGCTCGATTTCACGGGCACTTGACGGACGGAACTCCGGTCGTTGCAGGAGAACCTCTCCCGCTTCGAGGAGTTGAATGCCCAGGTGCTGGGCATCAGCGTGGACAGCGTTCACTCGCATCAGGCCTTCGCGCAGGAGCTGGGCGGGATCACCTTCCCGCTGCTCGCCGACTTCCACCCGAAAGGCGAAGTCACGAAGGCTTATGGCCTGTGGCGCGAAGACAAGGGCCACAGCCGCCGCGCCATCGTCATCGCGGACCGGGAAGGCGTGGTGCGGCATAGCCAGGTAATCGTGCAGGGCGCGCCCGACGTCGAGGGTGTCCTCGCTGCGGTCAGGGCCATCGCTTGAGTGCCTCGGCCCGTTTTGGGCGACAATCGTAAGACTGTGATGACGACCCACGAACTGACCAACGCCAATCCTGCCTTGCAGGAAGAAATCGCGCGGCGCAAACAGGTGGAAGAAGCCCTGCGGCGGCAGACTGAATACATGGCGGCGCTGCACTCCACCACCCTGGGGCTGATCAGCCGCCTCGACCTGAAAGACCTGCTCCAAAACATCGTCGTCCGGGCCGGGCAATTGCTGGGCACGCCGCATGGCTTCATGTATCTGCTCACACCGGGCGGTGAGGAGCTGGAACGCAAAGTCGGGGTGGGAGTGTTCAACGTGGATCGGGTGCCGCACCTCAAGCCGGGCGAGGGGTTGTCCGGCAAGGTGTGGCAAACGCGCCGCCCGCTCGTCGTGAACGATTACGACGCCTGGTCGGGACGGCCCCCGGTCATCAGCTCCGATTTGGTGAAGGCGATGGCCGGGGTCCCGCTCCGCTCCGGCGAGCAGGTGGTGGGGGTGCTTGCGTTGGCCTTCGAAGCGAGCGCGAACCGGACGTTCAGCGAGGCAGACGTCGAGTTGCTCGGGCGGTTCGCGGAACTCGCCTCGATTGCGCTGGACAACGCGCAGTTGTTTGAAGCCGAACAGGCCCAGCGGCAAATGCTGGAAGCGCGCGCCGGGCAGTTGGCGACGCTCAACCGCATCACGCAGGCCGTGGCCTCCGTGCGCGATCTGCAATCGGTCCTGGAAATCGTCGCGCGCGAGATGGTGCAGCTCTTCGGGTCGCGCAACTGCGGCATCGCCCTGCTCAACCCCGGACGCACGGAACTGCGGGTGGTCGCGAGTCACACGCGCGACGCCAGCGTGCCCAGCTCGGTTGGCGTGATCATCCCGCTGATCGGGAATGCTTCCTCCATCGAGGTCGTCGAAAACCGCCGCTCGGTGGTGGTGCCCAATGTGCAAACCAACCCGCTCACCGGGCCAATCCACGACCTGATGCGCGAGCGCGAGACGCAGTGCCTGATGATCGTGCCGCTGTTGGCGCGCGGCGAGGTGATCGGCACGATCGGGGTCGCCACGGAGGAACCGGACCGCGTGTTCACCCCGGCGGAGGTGGCGCTCGCCGAAACCATCGCCGGGCAGGTCGCCGGGGCGGTCGAGAACGCGCGGCTGTTCGAAGAGACGCAGCAGCGCCTCAAGGAACTGGCGACGATCAACAGCATCAGCCAGGCGCTCGTCTCGCAGTTGGAGCCGGACGCAGTGATTGAGCTGGTGGGTGAGAATCTCCGCGCGAACTTCGATGTTCAGAGCATTTACATCGCGCTCCTCGACCGGCGGACGAATCAGCTCTCCTTCCCCTACTACTTTGAGGACGGGCGGCGGATCGAGTGGCAGGGGACCATGGAGTTCGGGCAGGGCATGACGTCCGCCGTCATCCGCCTGTGCCAGCCCATCCTGATTAACGAGGACTGGGAGCGCCGCGCCGCCGACTACGGCGCGCTCTATCCTGAGGGCGAACCGGCCAAATCGTCGCTGGGCGTCCCAATCATGATCGGCGACACTTCGACCGGCTCCGGGCAGGCGGCCATCGGGATGATCAGCCTGCAAAGCTTCACGCACGAGAACATCTTCACCGACGCCGACGTGCGCCTGCTGACCACACTGGCTGCCAACGTCGGCGTGGCGCTCGAGAACGCGCGGCTTTTCCAGGCCGAGCGCCAGCGCGCGGCGGAGCTGGCCATCGTCAACAGCGTCGGGCAGGCGCTGGCTGCGCACCTCGAGTTCACTGCGCTGATTGATCTGACGGGCGAAAAATTGCGGGAGACCTTCGACGCGCAGATCGTCTATCTGGCGCTGCACGACCGCCGCACCGGCCTGATCAAGTTCCCGTATTACATGGAGGGGGACGAGTGCCGGATCGTCGAGCCGATTCTGTTCGGCGAGGGCCTGACCACCCGCATCATCGAGTCGCGCCAGCCGCTGCTGCTCACGCAGGAGCAGCATTACGCCGACCTGAAAGTCGCGCGCGTGGGCACGCGCTCCAAATCGTACCTGGGCGTGCCGATCATGGTGGGCGACCCTTCGGCCGGCTCAGAGCAGGCGGCCCTCGGGGTGATCAGCGTGCAGAACACGGAGCGGGAGGACGCCTTTGACGAGGCGGACGTGCGCCTGCTCACCACCATCGCCGCCAACGTCGGGGTCGCCATCGAGAACGCGCGGCTGTTCGAGGAGACCCAGCGGCAGAAGCAGTATTTCGAGTCGCTGGTGATGAACAGCCCGACGGCGATTGTGACGATGGACCTGGCCTCGAAGATCGTTTCCTGGAACCCGGCGGCGGAGAAACTGTTCGGATACACCCAGGCCGAGGTGGTAGATCGCAATATTGACGATGTGGTGGCGAAGAGCGACCTCGTGCGCGCCGAGGCCGTGCAGTACACGCAGGATACGGCGGACAGCACCGTCGTGCACGCGATCACCCGCCGCACCCGCAAGGACGGAACGCTGGTAGACGTGGAATTATTTGGCCTGCCCGTGAACGTCGGAGGGGAACGCGTGGGGTCTATCGCCATCTATCACGACATCACCGAGCTCCAGCACGCGCGCCAGGCCGCCGAAGCCGCCAACCAGGCTAAGAGCGCCTTTCTGGCGACGACCAGCCACGAACTGCGCACCCCGCTCACGTCCGTGCTCGGTTTCGCCAAGATCAGCAAGAAGCGCTTCGAAGAGGTCATCGTCCCGGTCATCGCGTCCGACGACCGCAAGGTGCAGCGCGCCGTCCAGCAGGTGAACGACAATCTGGACATCATCGTCTCCGAGGGCGCGCGGCTGACCGCGTTGATTAACGACGTGCTCGACCTCGCCAAGATCGAGGCGGGCAAAGTGGACTGGAAGACCGAGCCGGTGTCGGCGAAGGAGATCATTGACCGGGCGGCAGCCGCGACGACGGCGTTGTTTGAAGCCAAGAACTTGAAACAGATTGTCGAGGTGGAGCCGGGCCTCCCTGGCACCGTGGGCGACCGCGACCGGCTGATTCAGGTGGTCATCAACTTGATCTCCAATGCCGTGAAATTCACCGACCACGGTTCGGTGACGTGTCGCGCGCGGCAGGACGATGGCCATCTTCTCATCACCGTCACAGATACGGGGCTGGGCATCGCGCCGCAGGATCACGAGCGCGTGTTCGAGCAATTCGTGCAGGTGGGTGACACGCTCACGGACAAGCCGAAGGGGACGGGGCTTGGGCTGCCGATCTGCAAGCACATCGTCGAGCATCACGGGGGCCGCATCTGGGTGGAGAGTGAATTGGGAAAGGGCAGCACCTTCTCTTTCACGCTGCCGATCGGGTCGGAATGGGAGGACGCGCATTAGATGACCACGGGCGCCACACTCGCTTTCTCGGCGGATCTGAAGAATCTGGCCGCCATCCGCCACTTTGTGCAGGAGACGGCGGCTACCCTCCAGGCGGACCCGAATGCGTTGCACGATGTGATCCTGGCCGTGGATGAGATGGCTGCCAATGTCATGGTGCATGGCTATCAGGGCGGCCCCGGAACGGTCGAGGTCGAGGTGAGGCCGGAGGGGAGCGCCTTGGTGGTCTGTCTGCGCGATCATGCCCCGCCGTTCGACCCGACCCTTCATCCTATGCCCGACGTGACGTTGCCGCTCGACGAGCGGCCCGTCGGCGGCCTGGGCGTGTACCTGACGCGGATGTTGATGGACCAGGTGACTTATCGCGTGATCCCCCAGGGCGGCAACGAGCTGACCCTGGTGAAGAAAGCCATTTTACCTAACACGAAGGAGCAGACCCATGAACCTCACGGTTGAGCAAATCCAGGGCAAAGCGCCTGTGACCATCCTGGGCCTTCACGGCGACCTGGACGCCTCCAACTATCAGGAAGTGATCGCGAAGGCGCAGACAATCTACAACGCCGGCGGGCGGTATCTCCTGCTGGATATGAGCGATGTGCCCTTCATGGGCAGTTCCGGGTTGGTGGCGCTGCACGCCGTTGCCGTGCTGATGCGGGGCGACAAACCCGCCGACCCGGCGTCCGGCTGGGACGCGATTCATGCCATTGACCGCGACCGGGAAAGCGGGATGCAGAAGCACGTCAAGCTTATCGCGCCGCAGCAGCAGGTGGATCGCGTGCTGGACCGGACGGGCCTCAAGCAGTACTTTGAAATCCACTCCGACCGGGAGACCGCTATTGCCTCGTTTGGATGAGGCCGGACTCCGGGCGCGCGCATGACACATTCCGAATACGTTCCGCTGCGCCGCCTCCTGGAGCGCGGGGTAGCCGAGGCGTTTCTGGCCTCATTTGAGAGGCTGATGCCCGGCGCGGAGGTGGCCCTCCTCGGCTCCGACGGCCGCCGCTTTGCGGGCCGGGGTGATTGGCCCCTGGCTGAGGCTGCTGCCTGGGTGGCGCGGGCGGCCGAAGGGCAAACCGGAACGGTGGCCGATGCACGCCTCTATCCCCTGACCACAAAGTCGCAGCCGGTTGGGGCGCTGGCCGTGCGCGGCCCGGTCTCCGAGGACGTGGTGCGCTGTTTGCGGGAGAGCCTGAACTTGTTCCTCGATCAAGCGCTTGAAAAACGCGAGGTCGCCCGCGAGACGCTGGATCGCTACCGCGAGATCAATCTGCTCTACCGGATCGGTGAGACGATTGGAGCGTCGCTCGACCCGGACGAGATTCCCCGGCTGGAGTTGCGCGAGGCCCAGCGCGTCATTCCCGCAGACGTGGGTGCTGTGCTGCTCCCTCCCGCAGGCGGCATAGGTGACCCGCTGGAGGTCAAGGCCAGTTTTGGCACAGGGGAACAGGTCACGGCGTTGCAGAATGCCGCCCGCGATCTGATCGCGCAAGTGCGGCAGACGGGGCGCCCCGATATCCTCGCCGCTGACGAAGCGCCCGTTGGAACCGTCCTGTGCGCCCCGCTGAAGGCGGGCGAGCGCGTGCTCGGCGTGGTGCTGTTCGGGCGGGCGGCCGGGCAGCCGGTGTTCACCGCGGGCGACGAGAAACTCGTGATGGCGCTGACCAGCCAGGCGGCGATTGCGATTGAAAAAGCATGGCTGCATCAACAGGAACTCAAGCGCCAGCGCATGGAACAAGAGCTGGCCATTGGCCGCCGGATACAGCTCAGCCTGCTGCCGGAGACCTGCCCCTCCGTTCCGGGTTGGGAGTTAGCCGCGCTCTACGAGGCCGCCCAGCAGGTGGGTGGAGACTATTACGATTTCTTCGAGCTGCCCGACGGCACGGGCCGCTTGGGTCTGGTGATCGCCGATGTGACCGGCAAGGGTGTGCCCGCCGCGTTGATGATGGCTTTCAGCCGCGCCATCATCCGGACGGAGGCGATGAGCGGCCGCAACCCCGCCGACGTCCTCGAGCGGGCCAACCGTATCATTGTGCAGGATAATCGGTCGCAGCTGCTATTGAGCGCCTTCTATGCCACCTTAGATACACGCGGCGGTCAACTGGCGTATGCGAGCGGCGGACACGATCACCCCTTCTGGCTGCATGCCGCCACGGGCGTGTGCGAGGAGCTGCACTCGCGGAGTCTCGTGATGGGCGCGTTTCCCTTCATCGCATTGGAGGAGCGCGCGATAGATTTGGCCGCGGGTGACCTGCTGCTCTTGTACACGGACGGGGTGACCGAAGCGCGCGCCGCCGACGGCCAGATGTTTGGCGAGGCGCGTTTGCAGGCCGCGCTGGCGGCCAATCCGGCCGCCAGCGCTGGCGAGGTTTTGCGGACCATCGTCGGCGCGATCAAGACCTTTGTCGGCGAGGCGCCGCCCGCCGATGATCTCACGCTGGTGGTGGTCAAGCGTAACGGATCGTAACGCGTCGGGCGTCTGGCGTCGCACACCGCATACGCATTCCGCGCCGCGTTTTCTTTGGGAGATGACGCATGCCCTGCATTCTGGTTGTGGACGACGAAGCCCACATCCGCCTGCTGATTGAGCAGGCGCTGGAGGAGCTAGAAGATGAGGGCGTCGAGATTCTCACAGCCGAGAACGGCGAGGAGGCCTTGCAAATCATCCGGGGTCAGAAACCGAACCTCGTCTTCCTCGACGTCATGATGCCGAAGATGAACGGCTTTGACGTGTGCCAGCAGATGAAAAGCGATCTCGGGATGCGAGACGTGTACGTGATCATGCTGACGGCCAAGGGGCAGGAGTACGACAAACGTCGCGGTGAGGAAGCAGGCGCGAACCTCTACATGACCAAGCCCTTCGATCCGGACGAACTGCTGGCCCGGGCCAGAGAGGCGCTCGGGGCCTGACCTGGCTCCAGCGCGCATCTTAGTTCTGGGGCGACGGTGCTCCAGACTTCGGAAATCTGCCCTCAAGTCAAACTTGACTAATCTTGTCAGATAAAGAAAATGGCTGAAATCAGGTGCACCCAAGGTGGAGCGGTGCAGGTCGCCGTCATCGCCATGGCGAATGAATAGGGAAGGAGAACATTATCATGAAAGCGGACAGTACCATCAATTTGAACCAGGTTGAAGCCCACGAAGGCATCAAGGTGCTTCGCGGCGGGGGAGATAAGCGCGGCTGGAACGGCATCCACTACAAGCAGGGCATGTCCGGCAGGAATGTGGGGGCCAAAGCGCTCTCCATCAACGTCGCGCTGGTCCCGCCTGGCGCGATTGCCTACGCCCATATTCACGACGGCTTCGAGGTGATGTTGTACATCGTGCAGGGGCGCGTGCGCCACGACTTCGGCGAAGGCCTGAAGTACTCCGTCGAGAACGGGGCGGGCGATTTTATCTACATCGAGCCGGGCATCCCGCACGAGGTCTTCAACATTGGGGACGAGCCGCTGATGGCGTTCGTCGCCCGTTCGACCGCGGACGAATGGGACAAGATCATCAACTACCCGTCCCAATATCGCCCGGCGGATCAGCCCGAGGAAGCTACGGCGGAATACGCCGCCCGCTAGCCGACGTTCGCTTAGCAGGGCTGGCCCAGAATCTAAATTCCGGGCCGAAGTCGGGAAGTCCGCTTATGAGCTTTTGCGCCCTAATTCGGACACGCCGTAGGTCGCGCTTGTAGCGCGCCTCGCCGGACTTTCGCCAGAATCGACAACGCTCGTTGCTTCAGACTGTCCCGCCTGGCGGATTTCGCCAGCCGACCGGACAGGCAGAGATTCATCATTCTGGCCCGGCTCGACAGGGCGACATGGAAGTATTCATGCTTGCCAGAAGCGGGCGGTCCCGTAAGACGGGTAGGAATGATAACTTGCCATTATGGTTGTCCCCCACAGGCGGGGACCACAATGGATGGATGGAAGGAGGTGGTTGCCAGGCCGAACCGTGACGCTGTGTGGTTTCACTGACCCAAGTTAGAGTTTCTCGATCCAAACTCCAAGGAGGAGTAACATGTTGAAACGCTCGAACAAACTTATGGCGCTGTTCAGCCTGCTGGTCATCGCCGCGGTGATGCTGGCGGCCTGCACGCCCGCCACCGCCACCGAAGCGCCCCAGCCCACCGCGGTCCCGCCGACTGCGGTTCCGCCCACCGCGGTCCCACCCACCGCGGTCCCGCCCACGGAGGAGCCGACCGAAGTCCCGGTCGTCGAGCTCAAGATCGCTTTCCTCGGCCCGCTCACAGGCGGCGCGGCCTTCCTCGGCACCGAGCAGCTGGCGTTTGCCCGGCTGGCGGTGGAGGACTTCAACGAAGCGAACGACGGCCACTACAACGCAACGCTGCTGGAAGAGGACACCGACATCACCCCGGACAAGGCTACGCCGGTCTGCCAGAAAGATGCGGATGACGAGACTATCCTCGGCATTGTGGGTCCCGCTGGCTCGGGCCAGGTGGAAGCCTGCGCCCAGATCCTCGAAGATGCGGGGCTGGTGCACGTGTCCCCCTCGGCCACGCGCCCGTCGCTCGCACAGCAGGGCAACAAGACGTTCTTCCGCGTCGTGCCCAACGACGACGTGCAAGGCCCGACCGACGGGAACTACATCGCGGACGTGATTGGGGCCAAGACCGTGTACGTGCTCGACGACCAGGAGTCCTACGGCACCAACCTGGCCGACACCGTGCAGAAGACGCTCGAGGACAAAGGCGTCACGGTCGAACGCGCGTCGGTGACCCAGGCCGACACCGATTTCTCGGCGCTGGTGACCAAGATCAAAGGCTCTGGCGCGGAGATCGTGTTCTTCGCCGGGCAGATCCCCTCGCAGGGCGCGCTCATGGCCAGGCAGTTGACGGAACAGGGCGTGGACATCCCGGTCTTCGGGGGTGACGGCTTCTTCTCCTCGAAGGAATACATTGACGACGCCGGGGGCGCGACCGAAGGCTCGTATGCCTCCGTGTTCGCTCCCGACATCCACGGGGTGGCGGAGGCCGCCGACGTGATCGCCGCGGCCGACGCGGCCTTCCCGACCTGGGGCTCTTTCGGCCCGCCCACCTACGTGGCGACGATGGTCGTGCTCGAGGCCGCCGTCCGCGCCAGCGAGGCCGGTCACCTCGACCGCGCAACCGTGCTGGTGGAAGTCGGCAAGACGGACATGGCCTCGACCATCCTCGGCATCCCGGTCAAGTTCGATGCGACCGGCGAGGTGCTGGGCGCCGCGTTCTTCATCTCGCAGGTGAAGGACGGCAAGTTCGCGCAGGTATATCCGTAGTTCATTAAGCAGTCAACAGTAGTCAGTAGTCAGAGGGTCATCCTTCTGATTACTGACTACTGGACACCGAATACTGACCACTGATCACTGATGACTGATCACTGTCATGGAGCAATTCCTCGCCCAGCTTCCCCAACAACTCATCAACGGCCTGACGCTGGGCAGCGTGTACGCGCTGATCGCATTGGGCTACTCCATGGTCTATGGCATCCTCCAGCTGCTGAACTTCGCGCACGGCGACGTGTACATGATCGGCGCGTACATCGGCTTCGGGGTGATGACCGCCTTCCTCCCCGCCTCCGGCCCGTTGCCGCTCCCGGCCCTCGTCATTATTCTCTTGATGTTCCTCGCCGCCATGCTGGGCTGCGGTCTGCTCGGCATCGGCATCGAATGGTTCGCCTACCGGCCGCTGCGCAACGCCCCGCGCCTCGCGCCGCTCATCAGCGCGCTCGGGACTTCCATCCTCATCCAGAACGCGGTACAGCTCACGCTGACCGCCGCCTACCATACCTACCGCACGGATAAGCTCATCCCGATCACTGCGGGGATTGACCTCGGCCCGGCGCGCCTCTCGGCGGTGCGCGCGCTCGTCATCGTGTCGGCGATTGTGCTGATGATCGTCCTCACCTATCTGGTGCGCCGCACCCAGTTCGGGCGGGCGATGCGGGCGGTGGCCCTCGACCGGGAGGCCGCAGCGATGATGGGCGTGAACGTGGACCGCATCATCGTGCTCACGTTTTTTCTCGGCTCGGCGCTGGCCGGGGCCGCCGGGGTGCTCAACGGGCTGGTCTTCAGCCGGGTGTGGCACACCATGGGGTTCAACGCCGGCCTCAAGGGCTTCACCGCCGCCGTCGTCGGCGGCATCGGCAACATTCCGGGCGCGATGCTTGGCGGGATGGTGCTGGGGCTGGTCGAGTCGTTCGCCGTCGGCTTCATCTCGCCCACGTTCAAAGAATCCATCACCTTTTTCGCCCTCATCCTGTTTTTGCTCATCCGCCCCCGCGGCCTGTTGGGCGCGACCGCCGTGCAGAAAGTGTGAGCCATGGCCTCCGACAAGTTTGGACGCGACGAGTGGGTGGCGCAGATTGACGCGCGCCGCGCCGCGCCCCCGGGCGTGGCCGGGCAAGTGCTCGCGCGCTGGAACGCCCTCCCGCTCGGCTGGCGCTGGATAGGCGTGCTGGCGTCTTTCGCGGCCATCCCCTTCCTCACCAGCAACGACTACCTCATCCGCGTCGCCGGGACCGTCGCCTTGTTCGCGACCCTTTCCCTGGGGCTGAATGTCGTCGTAGGCTACGCTGGTTTGCTCGACCTCGGCTTCGTCGCGTTCTACGGGCTGGGCGCATACGCCTACGCCCTCCTGTCGTCCGGCAAGTTCGACATTCACTGGCCGAGCTGGGTCACGCTGGTCTTCATTGGCGTGCTGGGCCTCGCGTTCGGAGTGCTCCTCGGGCTGCCCTCGCTCCGACTGCTGGGCGATTATCTGGCCATTGTCACCCTCGGCTTCGGGCTGGTGTTCGTCCAGCTCGCCATCACCATGGACCGGGTGGAGGTGCCCTGGCACGCGGGGCCGATTGATGTAACCGGCGGCTCCAACGGGTTGATCAATCTCGACCCTCTGCGCCTGTTTGGACTGGACTTCGGCGAACCTCTGACTCTATTCGGCTACGCGTTGAGCAGCGTGGCCCTGTACTTCTACGCGCTGTTGGCGGCGCTGGCCGTCGTGCTGCTGGTCATCTATCACCTCAATCAATCGCGCATTGGCCGCGCGTGGCGGGCCATGCGCGAAGACTCGCTGGCCGCGGAGGCTATGGGCATGCCGACCAAGCGGCTGAAGCTGCTCGCTTTCGCCTGCGGCTCGGCCATCGCCGGGGTGAGTGGAGGCATCTTCGCCGCGTGGCAGCACAGCGTCTTCCCGCTCAACTTCAGCACCGACCTGCTCATCACCCTGTATGCGATGATGGTGCTCGGCGGCCTCGGGAGCCTGCCCGGGGTGGTGATCGGCGCGGGCATCCTTGCCGTGATCCCGGAGTTGCTGCGCAGCCCCGAGCTGGCGCGCGTGGCGTTTTACAGCGCGGTGGTGCTGGGGGTGGCGCTCTTCCTGCGCCCGCGGCGCAACGGGCTGATCGTGCTGGCTGGAGTCATCCTGCTCGGCTTGATCCTGCGGCTGGCGACGCAAACGCTGTGGCCCGACCTGTTGTCCCCGCCGACCATCACCGTGGCCGCCGAGTCGGTCTCGACCGCCTTCGAGCGCACGGCGCAGACGTTCGGGATCATCGTGCAGAAGTGGATCATTCTGCCCATGGAGCCGACCCCGCCGGGGAATGTGGCTTTCCTCGTTTTGCTCCCGGCTCTGCTGGCGTGGGCGCGGCTGCAGCCGAGCCGCCTGAAGCTGGGTTTGCTCGCGCCGCTCCTCTACTTGCTGGCCTTCGTCTGGGAGACGCGCCTGACGGCGGAACCGGCCGTCACCCGCCTGCTCCTCATCGGAACCTTGTTGGTCGTGTTGATGATCTTCCGGCCGCATGGGCTGTTGGGGACCAAACGGGTGGAGCTCGTCTGATGGCGCTCCTCGAACTGGTCAACCTGCACAAACATTTCGGCGGGCTGCAGGTCGTGCTCGATTTGTCCTTCGAGGTGAACCCGGGCGAGATCGTCAGCCTGATCGGGCCGAACGGCGCGGGCAAGACCACGGTCTTCAACCTCATCACCGGCCTGTACGCGCCCGACCGCGGCGACATCCGTTTCGACGGGAAAAGCCTGCTCGGGCTGGAGCCGCACCAGATCGCCAAACGCGGCATCGCCCGCACCTTCCAGAGCCTGCGGCTGTTTTTGAACATGAGCGTGATCGAGAACGTGATGGCCGCCGCCTATCCGCGCACGCACGCCAACCTGGCGCAGATCATCTTCCGGACGCCCGGCTTTCGCAAGGAAGAAACCCGCATCCGCGCGGTGGCCGAAGAGAAGCTGGCTTTCTTCGGCGAGCGGCTGCAAGGCTATCGCTTCGACCAGCCCGCGTACAGCCTGTCGTACGCCAACCGCCGCCGGTTGGAGATCGCGCGCGCGATGGCGACCGAGCCGAAGCTGCTGCTGCTCGACGAACCGGCGGCGGGCATGAACCCGAACGAGACGCTGGAGATCACGGAAGTCATCGGCGAGTTGCGGACGCGCGGCGGCTACACCATCCTCCTCATCGAGCACGACATGAAAGTGGTCGAGGGCATCTCCGACCGGGTGATCGCGCTAGACTACGGGGAGAAGATCGCCGAGGGCACCTATCACGCCGTGGCGACCGACGAGCACGTGATCGAAGCGTATCTGGGAAGAAAGAGCGCGATGACGAAGTGAAACGTGATGCGTGACTCGTGCCTCGTGATTTATTGCTTCACGCATCACGCGTCACGTGTCACGTGTCGCTGACGGTTGACATTGCCTGCTGAATGGAAAACACCCCCCTCCTCCGCCTCTCCAGCATCAACACCTTCTACGGGCCGATTCACATTTTGCAGGACGTGAACATCGAGGTCTTCGAGGGCGAGGTCGTGTGCCTGCTCGGCGGGAACGCCTCGGGCAAGTCTACCACGCTCAAGACCATCCTCGGGATCGTGAAACCGGCGGGCGGGGTCGTGGAGTTTCGCGGTGAGGCGGTGCACGATCGTTCGACGGCCTACCGCATCGAGCGCGGCATGGCGGTCGTCCCGGAGAACCGGCGCATCTTCGGCACGATGACGGTGCGCGAGAACTTACAGATGGGGGCGTACCTGCGGCGCGACGGGGCCGGGATGCGTGAGGACCTCGACCGCGTGCTCGCGCTCTTCCCGCGCCTCAAGGAACGGCTGAACCAGGCCGGGGGCACGATGAGCGGCGGCGAGCAGCAGATGCTGGCGATTGGCCGCGCGCTCATGTCCCGCCCGCGCCTGCTGCTGATGGACGAGCCTTCCATGGGCCTCGCGCCCATCCTCGTCGAGCAGAACTTCGAGATCATCCAGCAGATTAACCAGCAGGGCGTCACCATCTTCATGGTCGAGCAGAACGCGAATATGGCTTTATCCATCGCGCACCGGGGCTATGTTCTGCAAACAGGCCGCGTGGTGCTGGCGGACAAGGCCGAGAATCTATTGAATAATGAGTTGATGAGGAAGGCATATTTGGGGAGATAACAGGCAGGGGAGCGGGAGAGCAAGGGGGCAGGGAGCTACGCCATGCACAGCGGGAGGAGAGATGAACCGAAAACCAATCCAAAGCCATTCTGCTCAAACTGAACGATGCTGAGGCCGAAGCTTCGGAGACCCAAACGTGGCTTGAATTTGCAGTTGAATGCGAATATTTGGACAAGAAAACTGCTCGTGAACTCTACCAGATATACAATCAGACTTTGGGCAAGCTGGTGAGGATGATCAACAACCCCTCACCCTGGTAAATGCCGACAGTAAAGTAAAAGGGTTCTCCCCTGCTCCTTATCTCCCCTGCACCCCTGCCATTGTAAAGGAATCCCCATGTTTCTCCGCGATCATTTTCCGATTTTCCACACGAAAACGTACTTCAACAGTTGTTCGCAGGGCGCACTCTCAACTGACGTTCAACAAGCCTACGAGCAGTACCTGAAAGACTGGGACGAGAAAGGCTCGCCG
>Ga0209109_10000525_pt1 | contig 20472 bp, 16 predicted proteins | sample Rifsed10ft2_FD_184004 | JGI IMG/M metagenome (GOLD analysis project Ga0209109, IMG submission 184004) | Soil microbial communities from Rifle, Colorado, USA - sediment 10ft 2 (version 2) | ecosystem: Environmental > Terrestrial > Deep subsurface > Rock core/Sediment | place: Rifle, Colorado... | reverse complement strand
CCGGCAGGAGGCGTTTCATCGACGTCCGAGGCGAAGCCGGTTCAGCCCAATCCCTTGCACGATTTCATCTTGGGCACCAAGCGCCGCCAGGGGATGGTCGAGACGATGGCCAAGCAGGCGGCGCAGTCGGTCGGCGGCAAGATCGGGAATCAGATCGTGTGCGGCCTGCTGGGGGGAATCACGCGCAGCCGCTAGCCCCGCGTGGCCGATCGCCGCTTTCGCCGCGCCCGCGCCGACTCGAAATGGCCAGCCTCCGGAGGAGAATCACGTGACCATGCAATCGGGAGTCTCCAACTCAGGCTTCGTCCGATATGCCTGGTCGGTGGTCGCCGTCAATCTGGGCGTCGTCTTGTGGGGTGCGCTGGTCCGTGCGACCGGCTCCGGAGCGGGCTGCGGCGGGCATTGGCCGCTGTGCAACGGCGAAGTCCTCCCGAGCGCCGCCGGCCAGGCGACTCTGATCGAGTTCATCCACCGAGTTCTGAGCGGGATCGCCCTGATCCTGGTCGTCGGGCTGTGGGCATCGGCCCTGCGCCGCCTGCCGCGGGTCCACCTTGCGCGCAAGTGGGTCTGGGCCGCGCTCGGCCTCATCCTGGTCGAAGCCGCCGTCGGCGCCGGGCTGGTCCTGATGCAATGGGTCGGGGAGGACGCCTCCATCGGCCGGGCGACCTCGATCGCCCTTCACCTGATCATCACGTTCGGGTTGTTGGCCAGCCTAACGCTGACAGCCTGGTTTGGCGGGCCGACGCGGCCGCCGGTGCCGCCTTCAGTTCCGAAGCTCATCGTCGGCGCGTTCCTCGTGGCGATGGTCGTCGTCGGAATGTCGGGCGCCCTGACCGCCCTGGGCGACACCCTCTTCCCGCCCGAGACGCTGGGGCAGGGGCTGACTCAGGACGTGGCGCCCGACGCTCACTTCTTGATCAGGCTGCGCGCCCTGCATCCTCTCCTGTCCGGCGTCGTCGTGATCGGCGGGATCCTATGGGCCGATGCGCGGCGCCGGGTGGTCGGCGCGCCGGGGGCAAAATGGCGCTTGACGGCGCTGCGCGGCCTGCTGCTGATCCAGCTGGCGGCGGGCGCCGCCAACGTCATCCTGCTGGCACCGGTGTGGCTCCAGATCGTCCATTTGCTCCTCGCCAACCTGGTGTGGATGCTGCTGGTGCTGTGTCTGGCCGAGGGGAGGGTGAGCAAGCCCGATCCGGCTTCCGGAGCGCAGGCCTCCGCGACGGCGGGCTAGCGGTTCAACCTTCGGGGATCTGGCACCCTTGTCCCGAGGAGCGTTGGTCAGACGCGCCGGGTGACCCTACACATTGTCGGCTAGACATTGTTGGCATCGAAGATCTCGTGATAGCCGCGGTCCAGCTCGTCATCGGACAAGTGCGCGTAGCGCTGCGTCACGGCGATGTTGCGATGACGGGCGAGTTCCTGAGCCAGCTTGAGATTGCCGCCCGATCCGCGCAGCACGGTGGTGACGAAGTAGTGCCGGAAGGAGTGCGGCGTGATCGTCCCGACGGCCTCTTGGCCGAGAGCCGCAGCGACGGCTTCGTGGACGATGGTGCGCCCGGTCGTGGTGCTGATGGACCGAACCCGTTTGCCGGCGCCGCGGTCGTGGCGCGCGAATAACGGCAGGGAGCTTAGCGCTCGACCGCTGGCGCCGTCCAGCGTCGAACGAGCTTTGAGGTAGTCCCGCAAAGACCGCAGGGCCCTGCGGGAGAAGCGTGCGACGGCCTGGCGGTTTCCCTTGCCGACCAAGAGGGCTTGGGCCTCGTCCCAATCGACGTCGCCGCGGCGCATCTTGCACGCCTCGTGGACTCGCAACCCGGTATCGGCCAGCGTCAGCAGGAAAGCGCGATCGCGCAGCCGGCGCAGGCGTTCGCCCGGATCGGGCGACGCCGCCGGCTGCGCCACGCTTTGGAGGACCTGCTCGATCGCCGTGCGCGGGAATTGCGGCAGGCGTTGGCCCGGCCGGCGTGCGCGTTGGCGGATCAGCAAGTGGACCCGCGCCAGATTGGGCGAGGCGATCTGCTCGGCCGCCAGGAACTCGAACCACCCGGCGGCCCCGGTGAGGTAGAGGCGCTCGGTCGCCGGCGATCGCCGTTTCAGGTCGGCGGCGAAGTCGGCGATCCAGTCCTCCCGGGCATCTCGCGCCGGCAGGCGCTCGGGGTCGACGCCGACGCGCTTCAGGCAGAGGCGGAAGGAGCGCAGGGCCTGCCGGTAGGTGCGGGCGGTGTTGAGGCTGCGGGAGAGGGCCACCGTGTCCAGGTAGGCGTCCATGGACTCGGCGACGGAGACGGTCATGGCGTGAACCTCGGGCGGCGGAACTTGACGGACATCCGGCCGCGGCGATTGACGGCGGCTGGAACTTCGGGAAGAGTGTTTCGAGCGGGCGGGATCATGCTTGGCTTAATCGCACTTATCGCAAGCATACCATACCCAGCCACCTCCCCACAAGCGGCTCTGGGAAGCTGTGCCGTAGTCTCGTTCTTGAACATGGAGGATCATCGATGGCGACCGCGAACAATGACCGACCACCGCACCCATGAGCTGGGGCCCCTGCCCCACGGCCCCGTCAGGAGGCCTTGGTCTGATGCGTCATCACCCTCTGGATATCGCCGCGCTCCCAGCAGCGGACGAAAGCCCCCACCAGCTCGGGGTCGAACTGGGCGCCGGCATTCTCGAGTAGCGTCTCGAAGGCGGCGCTGGCCGGCAGCGCCGGCCGATACGGGCGATCGGTCGTCATGGCGTCGAACGTGTCGACGATGGCCAGCAGGCGGGCGGCGACGGGAATCGCCTCGGCGGCCAGGCCTTGGGGGTAGCCTTTGCCGTCCCACCGTTCGTGGTGGTGCAGGACGATCGGCGCCGCCGGCTCCAGATAGGGGATCCCGGCGATCATCCGGCGCCCGACTTCAGGATGCTTGCGCATCTCGGTCCACTCTTCCTCGCTGAGCTTGCCGGGTTTGGCCAGGATGGAATCGGGAACGGCGATCTTGCCGATGTCGTGCAGGATGGCGCCGAACTCGAGCGCGCTCCGGGGTTCCTCGCCCCAGCGCATCTCTTCCGCCAGCGCCTGCGCGTAGGCGTTGACGCGTTCAACGTGCTGGCCGGTCGTGTTGTCGCGAGCCTCGATGGCGTTCGCCAACGTGCGCAGGCTGGCCTTGTAGGACGACTGCAGCTGGATGAGCTGCAGTTCCTTGGAGCGTCTTTCGCGCGCCCGCACGACCGATACCAGCTGCGCACTGGTAACCGGTTTGGTGATGTAGTCGTCGGCGCCGAGCGACTTGCCGGCAAAGACATCCTCGCTCGTCCCGCGCGCCGTCAAGAAGATAAAGGGGATGCCGGCCGTGCGAGGTTCCTTGCGGACCATCTCGAACAGCTCGATTCCATCCATGATCGGCATCGAAATATCCGACAGGATCAGCGCCGGCAGCTCGTCCGCCAGCGCCTGCAGTGCCGAGCGGCCGTCCGAGGATGTGACGACGGCGTAACCCTCGCCCTCCAGGATGTCGCGCAGGGCGACCATCATCGCCGGATCGTCTTCGACGACCAGGATGGTCGATTTCTCTTCGCGGAAACCGAGAGCCAGCATCCAGCCCCCTTCGGAGTTTCCCCTACCCCATTATTCCCCGGCCAGCGCTTCCCCGCAAGACCCCCGGAGGGCTACGTCCACACTCCGGTCAGAGCTCCGGCGAGCATCGCGGATTGGGAGGCTCTCTGCTCCCCGGTGCGGAGGGGCTACGCAGGGCTGGGGGCCTCGGCCAGGGGCAGCCAGAGGGCGAAGGACGAACCCGAGCCGACCACCGAATGCACCGTCAGCCGGCCCCCATGACGCGCCATGATGTCTCGGCTGATCGCCAGCCCGAGACCGGTACCGGCGACCCCGCCGGCGCGCGCCGCCACGCCGCGGTAGAAACGGTCGAAGATGTGCTGCTGTTCCTCATCGGGGATGCCCGGACCGGTATCGCCGACGCTCAGGGTGGCGTAACGCTGTCCGTCCCACGTCCCGAGGCCGGTCATGAGCGTGATCCGGCCGCCGCCCGGGGTGTAGTTGACGGCATTCGACAGCAGATTGGCCATGACCTGCATCAGATACTGCGGGTCGGCCCGGACGATGGGCATGCCTGGTTCGGGCAGCAGCTCGAGCTTCAACCCTTTGCGCGCGATCAAACGCGCCCGATCCCCCACCAGCACATTCAGCAGGGCATTCAGATCCGTCGGAACGAAACGGAGCTCCGCCTGACCGGTGTCGAGGTGCGACATCGACAACAACTGCTCGATCAGCCGTCCCAGGCGATCGGTCTCGCGCCGCAGAGTCGCCATGTACTCCTGGCGTCGTTCCTCCTGCGAGAGCTCGAGCAGGTCGAGGTAGAGCCCGATGTTGGTCAGCGGGGTGCGCAGCTCGTGAGAGACGTCGGCCACGAATTGAGCCTTGACGCGTTCCGCCGCCACGGCCTGCTCCAGGACCTGTTCGAGCTGGGCCGTGCGTTCCCGCACGCGGGCCTCCAACTCCTCGACGCTGGTCTGCGCCGCCTCGTAGAGCGCCGCGTTCTGCAGGGCGATCGACAGTTGGTCGGCGACCAGCGTCAGCAGCTCGAGGGCGTTCCGGTCGAGCGTATCGGTCTCGGACGATTCGACGTTCAGGACCCCGATGACTTTTCCTTCCGCCTGGATCGGGACGGCGACTTCGGCGCGCGTCCCGATGAGCCCGGCCACGTAGTCGGGGTCGCTGCGAACGTCCGCCACGAACATGGGTCGCCCCTGGCGGGCCGCCCGCCCGACAACCCCCTCGTCCAGGCCGATCCGGCTCATCATCGACGCGGGTCCGCTCTCCTGTCGCAGGACGAGCTCCTCGCCCTCACGCATGAAGACCTGCACGACCGGGAAGCCGAGGTTGGCGTTGAGTTGCCGGGTGATCTCCCGCAGGACAGCCTCGACTTCCAGCCGCCCGGCGATGTGGCGGACGATGGTCTGCAGCGCCGTCAGCTCGGCCAGGCGCCGCTGAACCGCGGCATGCTCTTCGGCGTTGGCCAGGGCCAGGCCGGCCTGCTGACCGACGGGCCGAAGCACGTCGAGCCAGGACTCGGGTTCGGCGACCTCGCCGGCAACGGTCACAACCCCCACGGCGTAGGTCCGGTCCCCCGCCGTCAGCGGAAAGCCGAACTGAGTGCGCCGTCCGCCGGGGCCGTCGGCGACCTGAATGTCGGGAGCGAAACTCTCCGCCACTTTGCGAATCCAGTCGTCGTTCGGTACGTCGTCGACGGACGACTGCGCGCGCGCCAGGTTCGAGGGGAGCGGGTCAAAGTGGCCGGGAACGGTGCGGCTCGGCACGAAGGCCATCCAGGCGTCTCCGCCGAGCGCCTCGATGGTCGCGGCCGACAGCTTGTCGAGGATCTCGCCGCGCCGCAGGCTGCCGGAGAAACGCCGCCCGATCGTATGCACTTGCTGCAGACGGGTGTGCTCACGCATCAGGCGGCTGTACAGCCTGGCGTTGTGCATGGCGGCCCCGGCGTGGGCGGCGAAGGCCAGCAAGCGCTGCGTCGAGCTCTCGTCGAAGGTCCCCGGCGTGGCGCTGTCCAGCATGACGAAACCGAAGATCGTCTCCCCATAGCGGACGGGAACGCCGGCCCACGAACGCAGCCACTCGAAACGCGGAGCATAGACCCAGTCCGGCTCGGCGGCCGTGTCGGGGACCGTCACCGCCTCGCCCCGCGCCATCCGCCACAGGTTGTGAAACTCATCGGCGCGGAAGATGACCTGCAGCATATCGGCTTCGGACAGGCCGAACCGATCGTAGCCGAGGGCGCGGATGACCCGGCTGGTGTCGCCTTGGTAATCGGTGAAGTTGGCGGCGTCGCAGGCGAAAGCCCGCACTACCTGGCCCAGGATGAGGTCGAGTACCTCGTTCAATTCGAGGGCACGATCGATGGACAGCGACGCTTCCTGCAGCGCCTCCGCCAGCTGGCGCTGGTGCCGCTCGGCCTCGATCAACTTGGACGTCCCAAGCGAGACGGCGACCCGGCTGCCGACACGCTCGATCGTGCCCGGCGCGAAGGCGGGCATCGGCCGGCTCGACGAGGCGAACAGCACCAGGTCGCCTTCCAGGCGGTTTCCCCAACGCAGCGGGACGGTGAGGCTCGAATGGCCCTCGTGGGTGATTTCGCCGGATGGCGCGCCATCCCGCAGCGGGAACTCAGCGGGGACCGACGACGGGACGCGGCCCTCGGTACACACGAGCCGCTTCACCCGGTGGGGAGTGTCCCGCAGATACAATACGGATCCGTCGAATCCCAGGGCGACACGCGCCGCCTCGATGACATCCTGCTCTGCCCGGGCTCGGCCCTCCCCGTGGCCGTCGGCCAGCTGCCCCTCCAATTCCACCAAATCCCGCGACAGTCGCTGCAGGCGTAGCAGCTCCTCCGCGTGGTCGAGCAACTTGGCGGCTTGACCGGCCACTACTTCGGCGACCTGCGTCTCTTCGCCCGAGAAGGGCCGCCGCGCAGAGCGGATGGCCGCCAGGGCGCCGACAGGTTGGCCGGCGCGCGCTATGACCACGGCCAGGCTGCCCTGGGAGGTCGATGGCCGGGAACCCTGCTGGATCTTGACGGAGGCGCCGCGGAGCAGGTCCCGGACGGCAGTCTCGGCTTTGGGTGACCGCGCCGCGATCGTCGAAAGCGCCAGTCCCTCGATGTGCAACGTGAGAGCGCACGCTTCGGCTTGGAGGGCGTGCCGCGCGACCTGGGCGAGAGCGTTCAATTCATCCGAGGGGGACAAGGCTGCCGCGTCCGAAGCGCTTGTGCGATCAACGCCGACACCCCTGCCCTTTTTTCGGGAGATGGCACTCCCTCGCCGGGTGCCGGCAGATACGGGCGAACGCCCTCCGGATGGCCCGCGGCCGCGGTTGCCGGACTTGGGGCCCTCAGTGCTTTTCGAGCCACGCATCCCAGGCGCCTCTCCAAGGAGTCGACGACGATTTCGGCAGGCGAAGCCGTCGTTCAGCCAGGACCTTCGCAAGTTCCATGCCTGAGCCACGCGCTCGGGCCATATCCCCGACACCTAACTCCGCATCCAGGCGCCCGTAAATCGCCTGGATCGGGGCCCACTCCGACCGGAAACGGTCGGCCTTCAGCCAGTACTCCCGCCGCTCCCAGGCTCCCGCCGTCTCCTCGATCGATTCATTGAGCTCGGCCAGACTCAAGGCCAGGAAGGCCAGGACCTCGCGGGTCTCGTCGTCGGACACCTCCGCCCGCTGGGCGACGGCGCGCAGAGCCTGAGCCATCCCGTTCAGGATGCGCCGCCGGCGGGTGGCCCCGCTTTCCGTCCGGACGATCCTCCCCACGCGGCAAAACCTCCGAGGCGAATCGCGGGGATTATAGTGCGGTGGGCGGAGCCGCATCCTGCCTGATGCTACAATCGCGTGGCGCCTTCGTTCTCCAATCGAGGCGGAAGCCCCAGCGAGAGAGACCCCGTGAAGGACACCGGAATCAAGGTCGTCGCCAGCAACCGGACGGCCGGGCGTGACTATTTCCTCAGCGACCACCTCGAAGCCGGCTTGGCTCTGCAGGGAACGGAGATCAAGTCGGTGCGCGCCGGGCAGGTCAGCTTGAAAGAAGCCTACGTTAGGGTTGAAAACGGCCAGGCCTGGCTGATCGATGCCCACATCGCCCCCTACCAGCCGGCGGCCGGCATGAACCACGATCCGCGCCGTCCCCGGCGCCTGCTGCTGCATCGGCGTGAGCTGCTCAAGCTGGAGCAGGCCTCGCGCCAAAAGGGGTTCACCCTGGTTCCCACGCGGATGTACCTCCGCGCCGGCAGGGCCAAGCTGGAGTTCGCCTTGGGCCGAGGCAAGCGGAAGTACGACAAGCGCCAGACGCTGGCCGAACGCGAGGCGCAGCGGTCGATGCAGCGAGCGCTGGGTCGACGAGATCGCTGAGAGGACCCCGACCGTGGTGCCGCTCTCGATCGCCGGCGTCAACCGTCTGCCCGTGGCGGAGAAGCAAGCCCTGTACGGAAGCCTGATCCCGCGCGAGTTGCTTACCCGTTTCGGCATCGGGGCCGATCTGAAGGACGCCGGCGGGAACGACCTGGCGGAGTTTCGCTGCGATGCCGGGGCGACCGACGTCGTTGTTGTCCTGCGCCACGTGCCGGCCGCGCCGGACCCCCTGCTCTATGCCCACGTCACCGATACCGTCAGCGGACAGCTCCACGTGCTGCTTTTCATCGTCAACGATCCCGAATCGCCACGCTTCGACGTCGATCGAATGCCGGACGGCCAGCCGACGCAGTTCGGGCTCCTGCGGCGGAACCTGGAGGCCGAGGAAGCCGCCCTGCGCTTCGGATTGGCCCCCGGGCAGGTCAGGCGCGGCCTGCGGCTCCTGGATCCGTCCATCAGCGCCTTCGAAGGATTTGTGTCCCAGGTCGGCCGTGATCTGTACTTCGTCGAGCCGCTGTTCTATCACAACGCCGTTCTCTTCGAGCGACTGGGCTTCTCCTACCAACGCGGCCGGCGGTTGATGGAAGGCATCCACGCCGGCTTCCAGGGGTCAGCGGGGCTTGCCCGCCAGCTCGACGGCAGCACCGCTTTCCGCAGAGCGAACTCCGCCGCGACCATCCGTGGACGGAGCTGGGCGATCCACGACGGAGTGTTGGGCTACCCCTTCCAAGAAGTGACGATGTTCAAGCGCGTGGGAGGCACCGACTCCGTTTCGACGTTCCCGAACGGCCGCTGGTGAGCGCGCAGGTCGACTCGTCACGTGCGATGAATGCGCGTAGCCTCTTGCAACTTAATGGATGGGCTGGAATGGTGCGTCGAGCTATGATGCCTATGCGCAACGCGTCGACCGCGCGTAGGGTATACTTCGGCTCAGGGGATGAACGGTCTCGACGGAGGAGGATGGCGACGGACCGCAAGCCGAGAGGCGCCGATCTCGCGAAATCAGCGCAAAAGCAAAGTGCCAACCGCACTAGCTACTCGGCTCTTCCGCTCGCAGCGTAAGCTGTCGGCGAGGAGCTAGCCCCCTAGCGGGGCGCGCCCGGCCTGCCTCCCCGGCGGGCTAGGCCGAGGCGCAAACAAACGTCGGGGTGCCCCGCACTAGGCCGCGGAGCGCGGGAAAGCAGGGCTCTCGGGCCCTAGTGGCTGGTTCGGGCGGATCCGCGTCGGTCGCGGGCCGGCCGGACGAGAACCAAACGGCCGACTAAGCTTGTAGAAGTCCGCCGACTGAGACCTTCGGACGCGGGTTCGATTCCCGCCATCTCCACTGAACGGGCCGGCTCGCCGACGACGCCGGCCCGCTTGCGTATGGCGCCGTCAAGCCCCCGGATTCTCGAGCCGAAAGCCATGCCCGCGGATCGTGACGATGTACTGGCGGTCGGGATCGAGCTCGGCCAACCGGTCGCGCAAGCGCCGCACCAGCGCATCGACCGCCTGCTCCGAGACGCCGGCGCCGGCGGCCTCCGGCCACACGTGCGCGATGACTTCCTCGCGCGGCACGACCCGCGATGGCTGACGGTAGAGCACTTCGAGGAGCCGGTACTGCGGGGCTGAGAGCGGCGGCGAGATCTCGATTCCCGCCAGCCATACCTGGTGACTGCGCGAGTCCATCCGCAGCCGCCCCACCTTTCCGAAGCCCGAGCCCTCCAGCGGCAGCGTGGCATCGTGCGCCACGAACACCAGCTCCAGCGTGAAGGCCACCTGGACGACGTCGCCGTCCTGAAGAGTCGTCGGAGCCTCGATGCGCACCCCGTTGACATGCGTCCCGTTCTTACTGCCCAGGTCCTCCACCTGCACGCCGTCCGCCGTCCGGTTGAGGCGGGCATGCTGACGCGAGATCTGCCGGTCGGGCACGACGATGTCGCACTCCTGACCGCGGCCGATCAGCAAGCGATCGCGCTGCAGCATCCAGCGTTCACCCTGCAAGGGGCCCGACTGCGCGATCAGATAAGGCGTCTCGGTCAGCAGCTTCTCGTGGCCGGCCATGCTCGTCCGCCGAGGGCTTCCTTCATGGCGCAAGTATAATCACCTCGCGTCCGATCGTCGGCCTCGAGCCAACCGCACGCGACACCGCCATGGCTGCCCCTCTCACTCCCGGCACGACGCTGCGCGACCGCTACGTCATCGACCATGCCATCGGTCGCGGCGGGATGGGCGCCATCTACCAGGCCGAAGATGGTCGCTTGCCCGGTCGTATCTGCGCCGTCAAGGAGGTCGACTACGACCCCGACCTCCCCGAGCGCTTGCGCGACGAAAGTCGCGAGCAGTTCTACCGCGAGGCCTCCGTGCTGGCCCGCCTCGATCACCCCAACTTACCCAAGGTGTCCGACTACTTTACCGAGGGCGGGCGCGACTACCTCGTCATGGATTTCGTCCCGGGCGAAGATCTGAAGTCCTTGATGGACGACGCCCGTCGTGCCCAGCGGTTCCTCGAACCGCCCCTGGTCGTCGACTGGGCGTTGCAGCTGCTCGACGCCCTGGACTACATGCATCATCAGGATCCGCCGGTGATCCATCGCGACATCAAGCCGGGCAACGTGAAGCGGACTCCGACAGGACTCGTCAAACTGGTCGACTTCGGACTGGTCAAACAGATGTTGCCGGACGAGATGACCGTGACCGTCATCCAGGGTCGGGGGACGGCCCTCTACACTCCGCTCGAGCAGTATGGCGGCGACTCCGGCCATACCGAACCTCGCAGCGATCTGTATGCCCTGGGGGCGACGATCTACCACTTGCTGACGAACCAGCCGCCGGCAGAGGCCAAAGAGCGCTTCCTCCGGCCGGAGAGCCTGGTCCCGCCTCGCCGGATCAACCCGGCGATCGATCCCGAGGTCGACCACGCCCTGATGTGGGCGATGGCGCTCCACCCGGACGAGCGGCCAGGAGACGCCTCGACCTTCCGCGAGGCGCTGCGCGGCGCGCCGTCCGCCGCACCGGCCACCCTCACTCCGGAGCAGACGTGGCACGTCCTGCTCGCCCGACTGACCCCGCTCGACCGCGCCATCGGGCTGGCGTTCGCGGCCGCGCTGGTTCTGGGGGTCTTGGCAAGCCTATCCTAGGCGCCGCCAACCCGTCTTCCACCACTCGCGCGCCGCCGCGAATCCGGCGGCTCCCCCCAGCAGACAGAAAGCGATCAGCGCCAGATAGGCGTTCATCTCGAGCAGCGAATAGCTCCCGGGAAGCCCCAAGGCCACGTAGTCGAAGCCGACCAGCGACCCGGTCGCCCCCAGCACGCCGGCCCGAGCCGCGTCGCGCGTGCCCGCCCCACCCCGCCGCAGCGCATAGGCGGCGAGGGCGCCGGCCCCCCCGGCCAGCGCCAATCCGATCAGGAATGCGCCGCCGGGGAGCGGTGTCGACCCGGTGCCCGCCGCGCCGCCTGACGATCCCACCGGCCCGGACGGAAGCGTCGGTGAGGCGGCCGTATCGGTCGCCGAGGAAGTGGCCGTGGGCGCCGGCGTCGGCGCGATCACCGTGGCGAAGGCCGGAACCCCCTGCTCGACGTCGAGCTGCACGATGTCGGAGATGCGAGCTGGATCGCTCGTGGCGCGAATCGTCAGCAGCCCGGTGCGATCGAGCCGGATCGAGGCCTCGGCGATCCCGTCTGTGGTTGTCGACTGCAGGACCGAACTCAGGCTCTCGCCCGGATAGGTGATGCTGAATTCGACCGGTGTGCCGTCAGGTACGGCCCGGCCGTTATGGTCGAGGACGGGGCTGGTGGAAAGGAAGATCGTGTCGCCCACACTGAATCCGGCTTCAGGTGTCGCCCCTTCACCGCCTGCGAAGGTGGAGCGCACCTCGAGTCCGATCTTAACGTCCGGATCGGGGCTGAGCGCTTCGATCAGGTCGTACCCCACACCCGGGACGCTCACCGGCGGTACGCCCTCCGGGACGAGCTCCTGGTAGAGCACACGGGCCGCCGTGCTGACGAAGGATGGCTGGGATCCGTAGAGGGCGTAGAAGAGATCGATCTTGGTCAGATCGGTGGCGTCGAGTTCATACGGGACATCGAAGGCAAAGGCCACGACGTACTTGCCTTGGAGTTCCTCCGGAGCACGCTCGAGCAGGAGACGCAGCGCATCGGACCCAAATCGCCCGTCTTTCGCCGAGAGCAGATTGAAGATGACCCAGCTCGCCCCATCCAGGGCCTGCTGGACGGCGGCCGGCTCGGCGAGAGTCAATACCGGCCCGGCGGGGGGGCGTTCCCCGAGGTAATACGCCAGGTCGGCCATGCTGAACGAACTGAGATCCCAGGACCGGGCCTGCCCCCCGGCGCGGGTGCCATACAACTCGTTGATCGTGTCCTGCATCGCCGTCACCGACAGAACCGGTGCGAAAACACAGCCGGTGCATTGGCGGATGGGGTCGACATCGGTGAAGACGGCGATGCGCTGACCGGTCGTCGGGACCACCCCGAGCAGCTCGCTGCTCAGTTGGCCGACGGGGCTGATCCGGGAGGCGGCCTGCCGCGCCACGTCGAAAGCCAGATCCTCGGAGGCTTCGATGGCGCCGGCGCCGGGAGGATTCTGTGTGGCCCCCACATCGAAGGCCTCGCCGTACAGTCGCAACTTCAATTCGAGGATACGCAGGACCGCCTGGTCGACCTGGCCGGCGAAGATCGGGTCGTCTCGATAGCGGGTGGCGAAGGCCTCTACCGTGCGGCGGAGTGTGGTTGCCGCATCGGGATCCCCGGAGGAAACGAAGTCATCCAGCAGTAACAAGTCGGAGCCGGCTTGAAAGGCCTCGCGCGCGACCTGTGGGCCGTTGAACGACTGGCCCGAGGGGTCGATGAAGCGTCGAACGGCGCGCGACCCAAGCGAGTCGGAGACGATCAGTCCCCCGGCCGCGCGCCACGCCGGCAGCGTGTCCAGGGCCATGATCTGGGCCACAGCGGCCCGGTCCAGGCTCACCGGCCGGGTCGTCTGCCGAATGCTCCCTTGCAAGCCCTGATAGCGGATGTGCGAGAGGAGCACTCCATCGACCGTCGCCGCCGAGTCGCCTGGGACGCCGAGCGTCACGGCGAAAAACGGCGCCAGGTCCACCAGGCGCAATCCCTCCAGCGACTTCCGCACCGTGGCCACTTCGTCCGACGGAGGCCGATCGCTCCCGCCGATTCCGGGGAAGTGCTTGGCGATCACGGCCAGTTGCCCGTCCCCCCCGGCATGCAGGCCGGCGACCAGCGCCGTCCCGAGCTCGCTGACCCAGAACGGATCTCCCCCGAACGCTTCCGTCCCCAGATCCCCGGCACTTCGCTGAGAGGCCTCCTCCAGCACATCGAGCGACGGCCCGAGCACGAGGTTGAACCCGAGCGCCGCCAGTTCTCTCCCGGTCTGCTCGCCCACCGCTTCGGCCAGCTCGGCATCCCAGGCGGCCCCGAGCGCCATGGCGGTCACCGGCTCGCTCAGCCCATGGAGGATTTCCGGATAGGACGTGCCGTCCTGATTGAGCGAAACGCCGACGAGCAAAGGCACGTACACGCCGCCGGCGCCTTCTTCCGCCGGCTGCGGCGTGGCGAAATCGATCAGGGCGTCGGCGCGCTCGGCCTGCAGTCGTGCGATCAGAGCTTCCGCGCTGCTCGGCGTTGCGGGCGCGGCAGCGAAGTTATTGTTGTCGGTGCTCAAGACGATCCCGGAGACGTAGCCCAGGCGCACCACGTCGAGGATGGCCTGCTCGGGGTGCGGGCCATTGAAGGTGACGAGAAAGAGCTGGCCGACGCGCTCCTCGGTGCTCATCTCGGTCAGCAGCTGCTCGGCGGTCGGGGTCACCTGCCGCTGTCGCGGGGCCACCTCAGCCAGCGGCAGAAGCGACGCCAATGCCAGAGTCAGCGATAGCGCAGCGGATTTCATCGCAGCGTCAGTATACCGCCCCCGTGTGGCCGACCTCTACAATGCCCGCCTTCATGCACCTTCGGCGCGGAGAATCGCTTCGATCGCCTCCCGCCGACGGCTCCCGCCGGCGAAGTCGGCGTACGGCGTATGCCTCCGCTACGCCAAGAGGGAGCCGGCCGCGACCAGCGGAGTCGCCAGGCCTTGCGCCAGGACCTCCCCATCGCGCACCTGGCGGGTGATGCACACGCACACGAGGTCCGCCGGCCGCCAATCTATCGCTCAGGCCCCGCCCAGCCGCGACAGCAGGCCCGGATCGGCGTTTCCGCCGCTGAGGATGGCGATACGCTGTCTCCCCTTCCCGACCAGGCAGGCGGCCACGGCGACGGCGGCGGATGGCTCGATGAACATGCCGGTCTCGCGATGAACGCGCAGCAGCGCTTGGCCGATCTCAGCTTCGCGCACCAGGAGCACGTCGTCGGCCAACGAGCGCACCATTTCCCAGGTGATCGAACCCGCCTCGACCGCGCCGGCCAGTCCGTCCGCCAGCGTCGGTTGTTCCACGACCGAGGCGGGATCCCCGCCGTGCAGGTAGCGGTGGAAGTACGGCGCGCTCTCTGTCTGCACCCCGAAGAGGCGCACCGGCCGTCCCGCCAGCCGCAATCCCAGACCCACACCGGCCAAGAGCCCGCCTCCGCTGACAGGGACATAGACCTCGGCTCCGTCCGGCAGTCGAGCGCCGCGCATCTGCCGCGCCAATTCCCAGCCCAGCGTTCCCTGCCCGGCAATCACCTCGGCATCGTTGTAAGGCGAGACCCACACCGCGCCGCGCGCCGCCGCCAGGGCATATCCCTCCCGTTCGGCGACCGCGAAGTCTCCTGCCGCCAGCACCACTTCGGCGCCCAGGGCCTCCAACGTGCGGCGCTTTCGTTCGACGACGTTTGCCGGAACGACCACCGTCGCCGAGGTGTGGGCCACGGTCGCCGCCAGGGCGACCCCGATGCCGTGGTTCCCGGCGGAGGCCGCCACCAAACCTCGGGCAAGAGCCTCCGGGGGGAGGCCCAGCACCTTGTTCAGCGCCCCTCGGATCTTGAACGAACCGGTCAGCTGCTCGTTCTCGCATTTCAGCCAGATCCCGGCCTGGGGCCATTCGAGCAAAGGCGTCTCGAGGATATGACCGCGCAGGCGGCCTTCGGCCCCGGCGATGTCGATGGCGGGTGTGCCCGTCATCCGGCCTCCTTCATCCGGCGAGCGACGTCCGGGACGTCGGTGATCAACCCATCGACGCCCCACCCCCACAGGCGCTTCATCGCTTCCGGATCGTCGACGGTGTATACGTGCACTCTCTTTCCGGCGCGTTGGACGGCGGCGATGCGCTCGGGCACCGCCAGCGATTCATGGAGGTGTTCTGCCTGGACCTCGGCCCGGCGCAGCGCCAAGCGGTCGCGCCGCGCCAGCCACGTCGGTCCGACCAGGTGGGCGCGCGGGATCTCCGGCGCGCGCGCCTCGCTCGCCGCCAGCGCACTCGACTGGAACGAGGAAACCAGGACGCGGCGCTCGAGACGGTGGCGGCGCACGACCGCCACGACTGCCTCGGCCAGCCGGGGCTGATCCGCCCAATAGTCGGTCAATTCGATGTTGACCAGGAGCTGCCGACCGACGGCTTCCAACACCTCGGACAATGTGGGAACGCGCTGACCCGAAAACGCCTCGCCCATCCAGACGCCGACATCGTAGGACCGGAGCTCGGCCAGGGTTCGGCCGCCCGGCGTTCCGTCTTCCCCGGCGGTCCGCCGCAGGGTGCGGTCGTGGAAGCAGACGACTTCGTCGTCGCGTGATCGCTTGGCGTCGAGCTCGATGGCGTCGGCCCCGAGCGACAGCGCCTGTTCGAAGGCCAGAAGCGTGTTTTCCGGCGCCACAGCCGAAGCCCCGCGGTGGGCAATCACCAGCGGGGCGGCGTCCAACCAGTCCGAAATCGGCTTCCTCCGTTTAGAGCTCGACGAAGTAGGCCTCGGCCGCGCGATCGAGCAGGTCCTTGTTCATCTCCGGCTCGACGTTCAGGTAGCGCGAGATATCCAGCAGCTGGTCGCACATATCGCGCGGATGCGAGGCGCGCAGCTTGCGATTGCGCTTGATGTACCACTCCTGCAGCAGGTAGGCCAGTCCCTTGTCGGAGTAGGTGATGCCCTTGCTCTCGGCCACACGCTTGAAGATGCCGCGGTACTCCTCGTACGTCGGATCGCCGACCTCGACCTTGTGGCGCAGCCGTCGCAGAAAGGCCTCGTCCACCAGATCGCGCGGCGGCAGGTTGGTCGAGAAGACGACCATGACGTCGAACGGGACTTCGACCTTGCGCCCGGTGTGAAGCGTCAGAAAGTCGATGCGGTTCTCGAGCGGCACGATCCACCGGTTCAACAGGTCGCGCGGGCGCACCTGCTGGCGCCCGAAGTCGTCGATCAGGAAGACGCCGCCGTTGGCCTTCATTTGAAACGGCGCCTCGTAGAACTTGTTGACGTCATCGAAGACCAGGTCGAGCCCGGCCATCGTCAGCTCCCCGCCGACGACGATGAACGGCCGGCGCACCTTCACCCAGCGGGCGTCGGTCTTGACCCCGCCTTTGGCCCCCGAACCGGAGGCCGATGACTCGTCGTCGGGCGTCAGAACGTGATTGACCGTATCGTAGAGCTTGACCACCTGCCCGTCGATGTCGATCGAAAAGGGGATGTACATGTCCTCCTGGAGGATCATGCCGCCGATGGCGCGGGCGATGGACGTCTTGCCGTTTCCGGGAGGGCCGTAGAAGAAAATCGACGTTCCGGAGTTCACCGCCGGGCCGATCCGGTTGAAGGTCCGCTCGGAGAGCACCAGGTCCGCCAGGGCCTGGCGCATGACGCGGGGGTGCACCGTCGGCCGGCCGCGGCTCTGGCGGCGAATCGACTCGTTGTAGACCGAAATCGGCACCGGGGCCGGTCCGGCGTATTGGCTCCGCTCCAGCGCCTCGCGCGCCCGGGCGATCCCCGCCCCGGTGATGGCGTATTGATACGAGCCTTCGCCGAAGCCGACCTGCGTCTTGACCTCGACGAACTTCTCCCGTTTGAGCGACTCGAGGACGCTGTCGATCAGGCCGGCGAACGGCAGCGCCATGGCCTCGGCGACGTTGAACCCGGTCAGGTAACCTCGGAAATACAGGATCTTGAGAGCCAGGTCCTGCAGCCACAAGGCCGACAGGCCGGTGTCTTCGACCCGGCTGATCGGCGAGGGGAAGAAACGCAGATTGGAGGTGGTGGGTTCGGACCCGTCGAGGGCGGTGGATCGGATTCCGGTTCGAGGCAGAGACATCGGTGCGCGACCTCGCTCAGGCTTCTCGCTTCCGCTCCGGAGCAGAGCGGCGGGCGCATTATAGCCGAGGGGCCGCGGCGGGGCAATCGGGGCCCGAGCCCGAGCGCGCCAGCGCGTATAGCCCGCGCCCCTCCTCAAAGCCCCTCGACGGGCGCGGGGTAGAATACCGGTCGCCATGAGGCTCAGCGTCATCATCCCCGTCTTCAACGAGGCCGCCACGATCGGCGCCATCCTGGCCCAGGTGGTCGCCACCGGGCTGGCGGACGAGATCGTCGTCGTGGACGACGGTTCGACCGACGGCACGCGCCTTTTGCTGGAACAACTCGCACCGACCTACCCCGCCGTGCGCCTGATGCTGCAGCCGCGCAACCTCGGCAAAGGGGCGGCGGTGCGCGCCGGAATCGAGTCCGCCCGAGGCGACCTGATCCTGATCCAGGACGCCGACCTCGAATACGACCCGCGCGAGTACCCTGCCCTGCTCAGACCGATCGAGGAGGGCCGGGCCGAAGTCGTTTACGGGTCGCGCTTTCTCGGCGCCGCCCGGCGCACGACGATGTTCTGGCACATGATCGCCAACAAACTGCTGACGCTCATGACGAATGTCCTCTTCAACAGCATCCTCTCGGACATGGAGACCGGCTATAAGGTCTTCCGGCGTGAGGTCATTCAATCCATCCCGCTGCGGTGCCGCCGCTTCGACTTCGAGCCCGAGGTCACCGCCAAACTGCTCAAGCGGCACGTGCGTATTTTCGAGGTGCCGATCACCTTCAATCCCCGCGAGTACGCCGAGGGCAAGAAGATCGGACTCAAAGACGCCTTCGCCGCCGTCTGGACCCTGGCCAAGTTTCGGTTTGTCGACTGACGCCTGTCGTAACACCTTCGGTCCGCCACCTGATCCGGTCCACGATATCTCCCTCGCTGAGCGGAGATCGGCTTCGAGCCCAGCGAGAAGGCGATCGCAGTCGAAGCGCGGAGGGTTTTGCTTGTGAGGCGGGCTAATCAGCAGGGTCACCCGTCCTGTCATTCCGAGCCCCCGCAGGGCGTGAGGAATCCTTGAGACGCCGCGGCAGCCGGCCGCCCCAGGGGCCAATCCCTCCCTCCCTCTTTGGCTTCCCGTTCCGCGCCTGCGCCGGAACCCCGCGCTCCGAGGATTCCTCGCTTCGCTCGGAATGCCAATGCGGCCTCACTCCGCGCGCCGCGAGCCCTGCTGCCCGCCGGCCGCCGGGCGGATGCCCTGTACATTCCAGCGGACTCCCTCGAGCCCCATATACATCTCCCTCTCGGCATAGAAAGCCAGGTCAATCCGACTCCCGCGCTCCGGCGCCTGGCTCCCGCCGCGGAAGGCGATGGCGTCCACCGTCCGATCCTTGTGGCGAAGAACCAGCTTCAGATGCGACTTGTCCCGGCCCACCGGCCGCGTGGCGACCACGGTCATCCCCAGGCATCCCAACAGCGGCGGAGGAAAACCGCTTCCGAGAGGCTCGAGGCGATCGAGGAACTCGATCAGCCTCCGATTGACGTCGAGCGGACCCACCAGCGCGTCGATTTCCAGCGGCGGCGGCGCGCCCGGGGCTTCCAGCCCCTCCCCGGCCAGCTGTTCGAGGCGCGCGCGCAGCTCGTCGATCCGTTCGGCCCGGACGGAGAAACCGGCCGCGGCGGCGTGTCCGCCAAACCGCTCCAGCAGCGCTGAACACGCTTCGAGCGCGTCGGTAATGTGAAAGCCGGGCACGCTGCGGGCCGAGCCGCGCCCGATCTCATCCTGTAGCGATACCAGGACGGCCGGGCGGTTCCACTGCTCGGTCAACTTCGCCGCCGCCGGTCCCAGCAGTCCTTCGCCATAGGACGGATCGGCATCGAAAATCAGCGGCGGGATCTCGGCCAGCCCGTCCATTTTCGACCGGGCCTGCTCCAGGAGGGCGCGCGTCTGGTCCTGCCGATCGCGATTGGCCTGGTCGAGCTGGGTCGCCAACGGGCGTGCCTCGGCGACCGACTCGGCTCGGAGCAGGCGGAAGGCTGCCGTGGGGCTGCCCAGGCGGCCGACGGCGTTGAGGCGAGGGGCGATCGAGAAACCGATATCCCTGGCCGTCAGCCGCGGCGCCTGGAGGCCGGCGACCTCGATCAAGGCCGCCACCCCTGCCGGCGGCGAACGACGAAGCTGGTCGAGCCCGCGCGCCGCCAACGTGCGGTTTTCATCGCGCAGCGGCGCCAGGTCGGCGATCGTCCCGATCGCCACCAGCGCCATCGCTCCGCTTTCCATCCAGCCGGCAAGCTGCCCGCCCACCAACGCCTGCGCCAGTTTGAAGGCCAGACCGACGCCGGAAAGTTCCTTGAACGGATAGACATCATCGAGGCGTTTCGGATTGACGACGGCCACCCCCGGCGGCAGCTCGTCCCCCGGTTCGTGGTGGTCGGTCACGATCACATCCAGGCCGCTGTCCTGCGCCGCCCGCACTTCGGCCAGGGCCCGCACGCCGCAGTCGACGGAGACGACCAGGCGCGTGCCGGCCCGCCCCAGTTTCAGCAGGGCTTCCTGTTGCAGGCCATAGCCTTCTTCGAAGCGGCTGGGGATGAAGGCGCTGACATCGGCCCCCATCCGTTCGAGGGTCGTCGTCAGCAGAGTCGCCGCCGTCAGACCGTCGGCATCGTAATCGCCGTAGACGACGATGCGCTCGCCCCGCTCGACCGCCTGGCGTATGCGCAGCAGGGCCCGGTCCATGTCGCGCAGGGCCAGCGGATCGTGGACTGCGCCGTCGGCCGGATGGAGTAGGCGCTCGGCATCGGCGGCATCGACGGCCCCCCGCTGGCGCAGCACGCCCCATTCGACCCTGTTGAAACCCGCCGGCGGCTCGTCGCCCGGACGCCGCGGCAGACGCCATTCTTCCGGCACCCTTACCCCCTGGCCCGTAAACGAACGGGCCCGCGCTCCGCGGGCCCGTTGGACAGACAACGATCTCCTTTGCTCAGCTCTGGCCCTTCACCATGCCCGAAACGACGGGGATGTTGACCAACTTGCCTTGGTAGGCCTGGTACGCGCAATAGAGCAGGTACACCCAAATGGCAAAAGGAACGCACAGGCCGACAATGGTGATGCTGAGCACGAACCACAGGACGATCTCGATGATCCCCAACACGAGCGCCTGCATGTTGTGCGCCTTGATGAACGGGCGCTCCTTCTTATCCTCCCAGAGCAGAAGGATGATGGGCACAAGCGGGGAGAAGACATAGGCAAGAGCCGCCCACAGTCGATCGTCGCTTGTCGATTCCGGTGCGCTCATCGTCGTCATGGATCCCTCTCCTTGTGTAGGAATGCTGGTTTGCAGGACGGGCCGA
>Ga0209109_10000523_pt1 | contig 20479 bp, 20 predicted proteins | sample Rifsed10ft2_FD_184004 | JGI IMG/M metagenome (GOLD analysis project Ga0209109, IMG submission 184004) | Soil microbial communities from Rifle, Colorado, USA - sediment 10ft 2 (version 2) | ecosystem: Environmental > Terrestrial > Deep subsurface > Rock core/Sediment | place: Rifle, Colorado... | reverse complement strand
CATCCCCGTTTCCACGGACAATTAGTTAAGTATCAGCCCGGCTCTCTTCATACCGCACCGGATCACGCTAACGTAACGCCAGACAGCTCAACCAACAGAAAAACGTCATGGCCCGTCTCCCGCGAATCGTGATACCGGAGCAGCCGCTGCATATCATCCAGCGCGGCAACAACCGCATATGAACCATTTCTTCGCCGTTATTTGACGCTATACGTCATTGACGTATAATCTATCCATGTACAGCTTTGTCGAGACACGACTCTTCTCCAAACGGGTGAGCGAGTATCTGTCCGATGAGGAATATGCCGCGCTGCAACGCGCGCTCATGGCCGACCCGTAAACCGGAGATCTGGTCCCGCGTTCGGGAGGGGGGTGCGCAAAATCCGCTGGGCCGTGCGGGACGAGGCAAGCGCGGCGGTGTACGAGTGATTTATTACGCCAAGATTCAGGAAGGTGTCATCTGGATGTTGACGATCTACGCCAAGAACGTCATTGAAAACATTCCGGCCCACGTCCTGCGAAAGATTAAGGAGGAAATCGATGGCTAAACGCAAGCGCAATATCGGCATGGAAATTCTGAAAGGCATTCGGGAAATCAAGCGTGGCGAACATGGCCGTGTCATCAACATTCCCTCGGTGGCGACAATTCGGGAAGGCACGGGCTTGTCGCAGTCGCGCTTTGCCAGCTTGCTGGGTGTCTCCGCACGTACCTTGCAGGAATGGGAACAGGGCCGGCGCGCCCCGTCCGGGGCGGCACGCACGCTACTTATGATCGCGGCCAAGAACCCCAAGGCGCTGCGAGAAGTCGCATAATAAAGACTGAATGCTGTAGACTGAAAGCATCAAACAAGATATACCAAAGTTTATTTATGAACTACAACATCGAATACGAACAGGAAGAAGATGGCCGATGGTTTGCCGAAGTCAATGAATTACCTGGAGTGCTCGCCTACGGCAGAACCTCCAACGAAGCCATGGCCAAGGCTGAAGCGCTGGCCTTGAGGGTCTTGGCCGAAAGACTCGATCAGGGTGAGCGCAAGCCCGAGCCGATCACGATAACCTTCAAGGCAGCATGAGTCATTGGCTTTCGGCCAAGGCAAAGCGTGTCTTGGCCGCTTTGCTGCGTATCGGCTGGACAGTAAAAAGAGAATCCGGTTCACATAAAACCCTCCACTGAGGCGCTATGGAAACATGGCTGAATGTCGGATTGGGATTGCTGTTTCTGGCCACGGGCCTGGCCAACGTCTTGCTCATGTACCGCATCTGGGGCTATCCCTACGACAAGGCCAAGTTAAAGAGTAAAGCGCCGCGGTCGCTGGTCCTGACCCATCGGATCACGGGCTATGTATTTGTCCTGATCTATCTCTACCTGATGAGCCAGATGTTGCCGCGCATCTGGCACTACCAGATCGAGCTGCCGCCGCGCAGCGTCATGCATCTCACCCTCGGTCTCGCGATCGGTATTCTTCTGATCATCAAGATCGCGATCGTTCGTTCCTTCAAGCATCTCGAATCCACGCTGGTCCCGGCGCTGGGCACCGGCTTGCTCATCTGTACCGCGCTGCTGGTGGGGCTGTCGGTGCCGTTCGTGCTCAAGGAGCAATACCTGAGCCAGCAGGCCTTCGGCACGGTGTTGTCGCAGAGCAACCTTGAACGGCTCAAGACACTGCTGCCGCGCGCCGGATTCCCGCCCGCGGTCGATCTCAACGAGTTGGCCTCGGTCAGCGGGCTGCAGCAGGGGAGACAGGTTTTGCTCAGCAAGTGCGTGCAGTGCCACGATTTGCGCACGGTGCTGGTGCGCCCCAAGACGCCGGAGGCCTGGCTGCAAACCGTGCACCGCATGGCCGACCGGGCGGTCATCGGCAAGCCGATCGAGCCGCGCGAGCGCTGGTACGTCGCGGCTTACCTCGCGGCGATTTCGCCGGACCTGCGCCAGGCCGTGCTGGTCAAGCGCGAGGAAGAGCTCCAGAAGCAGGAGGCGATCGAGACGGTGCGCCAGCTTCCAAAGGGACAGCGCTTCGACCTGAGCGTTGCCAAGCAGACTTTCGAGGCGAAGTGTTCCCAGTGCCACGACTTGCCGGCGCCCGAGCTTGCCTCGGTGGCGGAAGTGAAAGCGCTGGTCGCGCGCATGACGGACAACGGGCTGACGGCGAGCCCCGAGGAGTTCGGACAGATTGTTTTTTATCTCAGCGCGAACTTGGCATCGCCTACATCCGCGTCGTCGCGGTAGCGAAAAGGAGAGGGAGTAAAATTAACCCCTCCGTTCCCTTTAGTCGCTTTATCTACCGCTAGTCGTTGAGAATAAACGTTACCTTCATCAGGACCCGGTATTCGGAAATCTTGCCATTTTTCCGACCTTAACCTCCTGATCTTGAACCCAGGCCGAAGTGATGTTTTCGAGGGTTTTTCGCCCCCGCGCCAGTCCTACAGGTATGGGGACTCCGACTCGTGCCGTCGCGGTCAATCAGTACAATCCTATTGATCCCGCGGATTAATTGTGGCTATCATGATCGTGTTTACATTCAGGGAGCGCGGTAACAATGCAAGGAATCTCTATTAGATTGCCTCCTACCTGGCTAAAGCCGGATGGAACGCCCGTCTCATGTGTCGAAAAAATCAAAGCGCTGAATGAAAATTTCATGGAGTTGCACCAGGCGGCCGCGGATGTTCTGGAAGACGCCATTCTCATAGGTTGTAGCGAGACACAGATCCGGGCACTGCTGCATGAATTGGTTGACGATCTGGTCAGCCGCTACGATGAAGTTTCTCCGGGCAGACCGGACTGAGGTAATTTTTTATAGTGTTTAAAATGATAATCCAATCCATATTTTTTCCGGGTGTAAAACATGACCAATGCCGTAATGAAGATTAGCGACGATGTCGATGTCAGTACCATGCCGAACGCCCGCGCTTATACCAAGCGTGGGGCGACGGTGGCGGTTAAAATGGTCCGGCCTTTTTCAGTGACCACGCAATACGGCGTCGTCATGCAAGGAGACGCCGGCGACTATCTCTGTCAGGGGCCGGTAGGGCCGAACGATAAATACCCATGCAAGGCTTCTGTGTTTGAAAACACGTACCTAGACTCGTCCATTCTGTATGACGGGAATGTAGGCTAGACCGTCTTTCGTCATTCGTCATTAAAGATAACCGGAGCGTTGCTTTGCAGGCCATGGCCCGAGCGGGAAACTCGGTGCGGCAGTTCTCTACTTCTTTAATCAGCGGATAGCGACTCGTTCGATAGTTTGGGATCGTTTGATCATTTCTGGTGCCGCAGTCCGCTAATTTCGTAATGTTGCTCCTGAAAACGTAACTGTTCATTACCGTGGTACCGTGTATCGCCGAAGGTGAAAGGAGTGTTATTTATGCCCTTGTTCTATCACACCTTCGATCGGGGTTTGCACGGTGCGAGAAAAATTTGTGGAATCGGTTATCTCTGTAACCCGAAAGAATATGCTTGATATCGCATGAGGGAATAACGATCATCACGCGAAACGATTTCTAACTATCTGGAGACTTGACCATGGCGAAGATGACTGCCGCGGAAGCCGCTGTGCGTGTTTTGGAAAGCGAGGGAGTGACCCTGGCATTCGGAATACCGGGTGCCGCGATCTTGCCGTTGTACGACGGCTTGAGAAAAAGCAAGATCCGGCATGTGCTGGTACGGCATGAAGAGGGCGGGACGCACTCGGCGGAGGGTTACGCGCGCGCCAGCGGCAAGGTGGGCGTGAATATCGGAACCTCGGGTCCGGCCGGCACCAATATGATCACGGGACTTTATTCGGCGATTTCCGACAGCATTCCGATTCTCTGTATTACCGGTCAGGCGCCGACGGCCAAGTTCTTCAAGGAGGATTTTCAGGCGGTCGATATCGCCGCCATCGCGAAACCGGTGACTAAGTGGGCGTTCACGGTCATGGAAGGCAACCAGGTTCCGTGGGCATTCCGCTATGCCTTTCATATCATGCGGTCCGGGCGTCCGGGGCCGGTATTGATCGATTTGCCGCTGGATGTGCAGAAACAGATCATCGAGTACGACGCCGATGCGGATGTACCGCTGGACATTTTCAAGCCGCGCGCCCAAGAGTCGCAAATCAAAAAGGCCCTCGATATGCTGTGCGCGGCCAAACGCCCGCTGATCGTCGCCGGGGGCGGCATCATCAATGCCAATGCCTCCGAGCTGCTGGTTGAGTTCGCGGAGATTACCCATACCCCCGTGGTGCCGACCCTGATGGGCTGGGGCACGATTCCCGATAATCATCCGTTGCAGGCCGGGCAGGTGGGTTTGCAAACCCAGCATCGCTACGGCAACGCCACGTTTCTGAAAAGCGATTTCGTGCTGGGCATCGGTAACCGGTGGGCGAACCGGCATACCGGCAGTATCGAACGCTACACCAAAGACCGGAAATTCGTGCACGTGGACATCGAGCCCACGCAGATCGGCCGCGTCTTCGGTCCCGATCTCGGCATTGTTTCGGATGCGAAATATGCCCTGGAGGCGTTCGTAAAGCTGGCCCGTGCGTATCATAAATCAGGGAATTTGCCGGATCGCCGCGCCTGGGTGGCGGAATGTCAGGAACGGCGCCGGACCATGTTGCGCCGGACGGATTTTGACAACGTGCCGGTCAAGCCCCAGCGCGTGTTTCAGGAGATCAACGCCGTTTTCGATGACAATACGCGCTTCATTACCGCGATCGGTCTGTATCAGATCGCCTCGGGGCAGTTTCAAAAAATCAACCGGGCGCGCAATTATATCGTTTGCGGCCAGGCGGGCCCGCTGGGATGGGAGGTATCGGCCTGTCTGGGCGCGAAATTGGCGGAACCCGGCCGCGAGGTCGTCGGTGTCGTGGGCGATTATTCGTTTCAGTTCCTGGTCGAGGAATTGGCCGTGGCGGCCCAGCACCAAATCCCGTTCGTACTGGTACTGCTGAATAATTCCTATCTCGGACTGATTCGGCAGGGGGAAAAGGCGTTCAAGATGGACTACCAGGTCCAGTTGAGTTTCAAAAACATCAACTGCGAGGAAATCGGCGATTACGGCGTCGATCACGTGAAGCTGGCGGAGGCCCTGGGGTGCAAGGCCTTCCGGGTTTTCGATCCGAAGGAAATCGCCCCGGCGATGCAACAGGCCCGTGAACTGGCCGAAGAACTGCAAGTGCCGGTGCTGGTCGAGGTCATTACCGAACGGATCACCGATATCGCCATGGGCCCGGAAATCGATCAGGTCAAGGAGTTCGAAGAGATTATCGATTTGCCGACCTCGGATAAAATTGACGCCGCGGCCTAGGCCGTTTCACGCGCTGAGTGCTATTTCCAGGAGATTCAAGGAATGCCCAAGTTTGCCGCCAATCTGACGATGATGTTCAACGAAGTGGATTTTCTGGAGCGCTTCGAGGCCGCCGCCAAATCCGGCTTCAAAGGGGTGGAGTATTTGTTTCCCTACGGTTATCCGAAAGCACAACTGGCGGAGAAGCTGGACCAGCACGGCCTCGTGCAAGTCTTGCACAATCTTCCCGCCGGCGATTGGGGCGCAGGAGAGCGGGGAATCGCCTGCCTGCCGGATCGCGTGAGCGAATTCCAGGACGGGGTCGGCAAGGCGATTGACTATGCCAAGAGCCTGGGCTGCAAGCAAATAAATTGCCTGGCCGGCATTGCGCCGAAGGGTGTCGACGCCGGAAAGATACGGTCAACGCTCGTGAGCAATCTCAAATTCGCCGCCGACAAGCTCGGCCGGGCCGGCATCCGCCTGCTGGCGGAACCGATCAACACGCGTGACATTCCGGGATTTTATTTGTGCCACACGAATCAGGCGCTCGAGATATTCCAGGATGTCGGAGCGGATAATTTGTATCTGCAATACGATATTTATCACATGCAGATCATGGAAGGCGATTTGGCGCGGACGATCGAGGCAAATTTCAAACGGATTGCGCATATGCAATTGGCGGACAACCCGGGTCGCCACGAACCGGGAACCGGTGAAATTAATTATCCTTTCCTGTACAAGTTCATCGATGGTCTCGGCTACCAGGGATGGATCGGGTGCGAATACAAACCGAAAACAACCACAATAGAAGGATTGAGCTGGTTTAAGAATCTGTAGGCGATCCAGCACTGCGTTCTCCCCGCGAGGGCGAGGCTGAACCGTCGTCAGTCAGGAATCGTGTAACGAAGCAAAGAGTTCGGAGGAAATAATATGAGCAAAATTGGATTTATCGGACTGGGCATCATGGGTCGCCCGATGGCGGGACATCTGCAAGCGGGCGGTCACAACCTGTTTCTGCACGACATCAATCCTTTGCCCAAGGAGTTGCTCGACGGCGGTGCGGTCGCCTGCAAAAGCGGCAAGGAAGTGGCCAAGAACGCCGAAATCATCATCATCATGGTGCCGGATACGCCGCATGTGCAGGCCGTTCTGTTCAATGAAAACGGCGTGGCCGAAGGTTTGAGCAAGGGAAAAATCGTGGTGGACATGAGTTCGATATCGCCGGTCGAAACCAAGCAATTCGCCAAGCGCATCAATGAACTCGGTTGCGAATACCTCGACGCGCCCGTCTCCGGCGGCGAGGTCGGCGCCAAAGCGGCGACGCTGACGATCATGGTCGGCGGCGAACAGAAAACTTTCGATAAAATCAAACCGCTGTTCGAATTGATGGGCAAGAACATCACGCTGGTGGGCGGCAACGGCGATGGGCAGACTTGCAAGGTGGCCAACCAGATTATCGTCGCGCTGAACATCGAGGCGGTGGCCGAGGCCTTGTTATTTGCCTCGAAAGCGGGCGCCGATCCCGCCAAGGTCCGGCAGGCGCTGATGGGCGGTTTTGCGTCCTCCAAGATTCTCGAGGTTCACGGCGAGAGGATGATCAAACGCACGTTCAATCCCGGATTCCGGATCAGTCTGCACCAGAAAGATCTCAGTTTGGCGCTGTCTAACGCCCGGTTGCTGAAAATCAGCTTGCCGAATACCGCGAACGCCCAGGAATTGTTCAATGCCTGCGCGGCGCATGGCGGCAGCGACTGGGATCATTCGGCGATGGTGAAGGCCCTGGAACTGCTGGCCAACCACGACGTCGCCTGATCGATTGAGGTGTTGGGCCTGGCTTGGTTTCAAGTAGAGGATCTACCGGTTTCGCTTGGTTTTTCCCGGGCAAACCCAGCACCCCATTCAGCGCGGCCGCAACCGCAGAGCCGGTACTTTGCCGGCGGTATTTACCTTTTCTTATTTTAAGTATGCTTAGAATATCAAGCTAAGCTCACGCTGGCCCAATATCCCCGGTTTCCTTCATCTGAATCGGCCCTGCCGAATTGTTTGCAGCGTGCATCCGGCCATCAGCCGTCGTATCCGGTGGATCGGTTTGCGTGTGGCACGGCCAATGTCCCGTTCCCTCTTGGGCATCGCAACGGGGAATTACTGGATAGTCCGGCCCCTAACCCGCTAAATTCACTGATTTCTTGGGCTACACTTCTATTAATTAGTATTCATTAGTATCCAGGTCGCATGCCTGGCTTTACGGCAGCGACGCAAATTCAAGGCAAATCCTTCCCGCCAAACGCGATTGTGGCGCGGGAAAAAATTCTGACAGGAACCGATTATGGATTGGATTTTCAAGCCCGCCGTGGCCATGTACATCAGACTTACCAATATTGCCCGGTTTCCGATTGTCGGTGGATTTTTTATGATCCCTCTGGCGATCGCGATCTATTATGCCTACGCGGATCTCACCAGGGCGGCGCTCATCGGCATCGGCGCCACTTTGCTGCTGGCGCTCTATTTCCTCGGCGGATTGTATTTCTCTTCCAAATATGGCTGGCGCCATGTCAATCGACTGGCAAAGCGCATCGACGAACACGATCTGAGTGAAATAGAAGACAAGGGAACCACCCTCAGACTGTTGCGCGGCCAGTTCGGCCAGACATGCAAAACTCTCAATCAGGCGCTCACCAGCCTGCGCGAGATCGTGGGTCAGGTAGCCGTCAGTGCCGAAACCATTCGCGTTGCGGCAAATGAGATAGCCGCCGGGCATGTGAATTTATCGCAGCGCACCGAGGAACAGGCCGCAGCACTGGAAGAGACCGCCGCGGGAATGGAACAACTGTCAGGATCGGCAAAACTGAACGCGGAAAATTGCCAGCAGGCCAGCGGCTTATCCAAAAGCGCCAGCGAGATCGCCGAGAAAGGCGCGCATACGGTGCGCAAGGTGGTCGAACGCATGGCGATGATCGAAAAGAGTTCAAAAAACATCGGGGACATTGTCGGCCTCATCGAAGACATCGCTTTCCAGACCAATCTGTTGGCGCTCAATGCGTCGGTGGAGGCGGCACGGGCTGGCGAGCAGGGCCATGGGTTTGCCGTGGTGGCGAGCGAAGTGAGAAACCTCGCTCAGAGAAGTACCCAGGCGGCCAAGCAGGTCAAGGAGTTGATCAAGGAATCTGCCAGCGACGTCAACGTAGGCGGTGAGCTCGTGGCGGAAGCCGGCGAAATCATCGACAACATTGTCACGAGCGTATCCAAAGTGACTGAATTGATCGGTGAGATTGCGGCCGCCTCCCAGGAGCAGAGCACGGGGGTGGATCAGATCAGCAGGACGCTGGCGCAGTTGGATGACGTCACCCAACAAAACGCCTCCCTGGTGGAAGAGACCACGGCTGCCACGCTTGCTTTCGAAGCCGAGACAAACCGTCTGGATTCCTTGGTCAAGCGGTTCAAATTTGCGGGTCAGCCGCAGAAAAAAGCCAGCGCCAAGCCGATATTGTCGAAATCACCCCCGGCGATACAATCGGCCGCCGCGTTTCCAGGGCGTCCCCGAGGGGTCAGGGCAAGCTAAGAAGCCTGTGGATGCGTACTGCCACCCCGCTCGACGGGTGGAAAATCACTGGATCACGCAAGATCGCACTGTTTTAAGGACAGCGTGATTTATTCAAGCGCGGAAAATAATCGTACCAATTCAGCCGGTATGCTGTCGCGTGTCAGCCCGATTTTCGCAAGTTGCGCGTCATCCATGGCGTAATATCGATCGGCCCGATTCGCGACAATATTGGCGATTCGGAACGTTGTTACGATCTTGACAACGCCTTGACCGATCGGTGTCAGCATTTCGGAAAGGGCGAACCCGCCTGATTTTAAAGCCGGCAACGCTTCAGCATAGGCAGCACTTTCAACTTTGGCATTCATCGAACAATCTCCTCGTAAAGTTAGAAATCTATTCTGGCGCGCAGCGCTTCGCCTATTGGCACGTTCCGTGTGCGTGCCGCTTTGCCGCGGCCTGGCACAGGGCGCCGCCATCCGGCGCTTTTAAGTTCCCGGCACGAGGGCGTCTACCGCCGATTAACTGCCGGACGCCAGCGGCGATGGCCTCGCTACGCAGTTGCCGGGCATGCCTGACATGCCACTCGATTTCCTCGGGTGTCAGGGCGACATAACTCAATTTATCGACATCAGTGCTCATCGATACCTCCTTGCGTTTAACGCGGTTGATAATGCACTGCAGAGAGAATAGTGGCTGACCTCCGGGAAAATTAGAGGGATAATGGTCACATTACTTGTGACTGCAGGGCACGGATAGGTGTGCCATGGATATTGCCACTCAGATGCTGATTTTCGCGCGCGCGGTTCAGGAGGGAGGTTTTTCCGCCGCCGCGCGAGCGCTCGACCTGACACCTTCGGCCGTCAGCAAGCAGATCAGTCGTCTGGAGAGCCGGCTCGGAGTGCGGTTGCTGAATCGCACGACCCGTCATATCAGCCTGACGGATGAGGGTCGTTTATTCTATGAGCGCAGCGCGCGCATCGCGACGGAAATCGCGGAGGCAGAGGAGTGGGTTACAGCCTTGCACGGAAACGTGCGCGGAACACTGCGCGTGGCCTCGACCGTCGCGTTCGCGAAAAACCGCGTTCTCCCCCTCATCCCGGAGTTCCTCAGCCGCTACCCGGAGCTTCGGGTGGTTCTGGAAGTCACCGACCGTACCGTTGATTTGGTGGATGAAGGCGTCGACGTCGCCATACGTTTTACCGAGCAGATGACCGATCCCTCGCTCGTCGCGCGACGGCTTGCCATCAACCGGCGTATCGTGTGCGCGGCTCCGTCCTATCTCGAGGCGCATGGTGTTCCGCAAACACCCGAAGACCTGATGAAACACAATTGCCTGATGTTGTATACGGTAAGCACCTTCAACGATTGGGAATTCAAAGGTCCCGAGGGCAGCCGTGTCCTGCATGTCTCCGGAAATTTCGAAACCAACAGCGCCGATACCGTTTATTACGCGGCGCTGGCCGGACTTGGCATCGCCCGGCTTTCGACCTATCTCGTCGGCGCGGACGTGAAAGCCGGTCGGCTGGTCCATCTTCTGCCGGCCTATGTGCATGAGAAGGCTTCGATTCTGGCGGTCTATCCGCATCGCCGGCACATGTCACCCAAGGTGCGGGCATTCATCGATTTTCTTGTCGAAAAATTCACACCGGTACCGCCGTGGGAGGCGGACTGACACGAGGCGATCGATGCCGTGTCATATACCTTAAGAGTGCCCGCCGGATGCATGCATTTCATTCGATAAAATCGGGGTATTCCTGGAAGGCTCAGTTGACGGTGTTCGGGGCACCAAGATCGGGCGCGGCCGTTTTGACTTCAGGATAGATATCAGCCAGCGAAAGACTCCGTCCGCTTTCCGTGACGACCCGCGCATGATAGCGCTTCAATCGCCGTGGCTCGGCCACGCCGCAGGAGTGCGCGATCACGCCCACCTCGTATTCCATGTTGCGCGCGTAATTGGCGACGCGTACGGCTTTGTTGGCCGGGTCGAGTCCGCGCTGCAGTTTCGGATTATGGGTGGTGATGCCGGTCGGGCAGGTGTCTTTGTTGCAGCGTAACGCCTGAATGCATCCCAGTGAAAACATGAATCCGCGCGCGGAATTCACGAAATCGGCGCCCATGCACAGCGCCCAGGCGACCTCCGCGGGATTGATAAGCTTGCCGGAGGCAATCACCCGGATGCGATCGCGCAATCCATGCTCGCGCAGTTTATCGACCACGAGCGGGAGGCTCTCGCGCAGCAACATGCCGACGTTATCCATGAGGCTCATCGGTGCCGCGCCGCTTCCGCCGTCACCGCTGTCGACGGTGATGAAATCCGGCGCGCTTTCATTCCCGCGTCGCCTGATTTCGTTGGCGAGGGAATCGAGCCACCCGTAGGCGCCGATGACGGCTTTGAATCCGGTTGGTTTCCCGGTCACTCGACGAATGCGCTCGATTTGATCCAGCAACTCCCCAACGGTGTTGATGTCAGGGTGACGGTTCGGACTGATGGAATCCTTATAGGCCGGGATTCCCCGTATCCGCGCCACGTCCGGAGTGACTTTTGCTCCCGGGAGAATGCCGCCCTTGCCGGGCTTGGCTCCCTGCGACAGTTTAAGCTCGAACATTTTTACCTGATCGTGTGCCGCCACTTCGCGCAACTTTTCATCGCTCAGTATTCCGATCTCGTCGCGCACGCCATACTTGGCCGTGCCAATCTGAAAAACCAGATCGCAGCCGCCTTCGAGATGGTACGGGGACAATCCGCCTTCGCCGGTATTGAGCCAACAACCCGCCATTTTGGCGCCACGCGAGAGTGCCTGAACGGCAGGTTTGGATATCGAACCGTAGCTCATGGCCGAAATATTGAAAAAGGAGGAGGCGATGTAGGGATGCCGGCAGTAAGGACCGAAAGTCAACGGCTGTGGCGTAGAGGCGTCTACTTCAAGGGTGGGGAAAGGGCAATTGACAAAGATAATGGCACCGGGTGCACGCATATCGCGGGTGGAACCGAATGCCACGGTATTGCCCTTATCTTGCGCGATGGCGGCACGGTAAACCCAGTTGCGTTCGGCGCGGTTGAACGGCATCTCCTCACGGTCGAGCGCGAAGAAATATTGCCGAAAGAATTCCCCGAGTTTTTCGAACAGAGGACGGAAGCGACCGATGACCGGAAAGTTGCGGCGTATGGCATTCTCGGTTTGGGTAATGTCCCGGATGAACAGGAAGATGACAATCAACACACCCGTGCCGACGACAAAGACAAACGCATAAGTCAGAATCTGCAGAATCGTGAACAGATTATCGTACATAACGTGTTCCTTCCGGCACGATTAATGGGGCGAATGATAACTAGACCGGCGATTCAAATCATATTCGTTTCAACAATACATAGACCGCCCCCGTGCCCCCGTCGTTCGGACGGGCGGAGCAGAAGGCGAGGACTTCGTCTTTCTGGCGCAGCCAGGAATTTACCTTCCCCTTCAAGACCGGCATTTTTCCCACCGAGCTGTGGCCTTTCCCGTGAATGATGCGCACACAACGCTTTCCCCGTTCGCGTGCAGCACCGAGGAATTCATCAACGGCTTCACGGGCCTGCGTGACGGTGGCGCCATGCAAATCGAGCTCGGCTTCGATGGCATATTGCCCGCGGCGCAGTTTGCGGATAACCGTCTGCTGGAGTCCGGGGCGGACGTGCAAAAGTTCCTCGCCGGTTTCGATTTCAGCCGAGTCGTATTCATCCGATAGCAGGCTGTTTATCACTTCCCGTTGATCGCGCCGGGTTTGCTCCGGCACCGGCTTGCGGCGGGGACGGTGGGGCGGGATCTTGTCCTGTTTTACCGGGCGGATCTTGCCGACGGCCTTGCGGAACAGGTCGGATTCATCGTCTTTTTCATCGCTCGCGGACATGAACCGGGCTCCACATGTTTCGCTTCCGAAGACCAGCAATTGAAAGCGGAAGGCGTATATTAAGGTATCGTGGAAATAAGCGGCCTCTACTACTTAAGATCTTGCAGATAGCGATCCGCATCCAAGGCCGCCATGCAGCCGCTGCCGGCCGATGTGACCGCCTGGCGGTAAACATGATCCTGAACGTCACCGGCGGCAAACACGCCCGGTATGCTGGTGGCGGTGGAATTTCCCTGGTCGCCACATCTGGTCTTGATGTAACCGCCCTGCATTTCAAGTTGGCCTTCGAACAGGGCGGTGTTGGGCAGATGTCCGATGGCGATGAATACGCCCTGGACGGACAGCTCTTTTTTCTTGCCGGTTTTATCCTTGATGCGCAAACCGGTGACGATTTTCCTGTCGCCGAGAATTTCATCCACCTCGTTGTTCCACTCGATGTTGATGTTGCCGCCTTTGGTTTTGGCCATGATCCGGTCCACCAGAATGGCCTCGGCCCTGAATTTGTCGCGCCGATGCACCACGGTAACGTCGGACACGATGTTGGAAAGGTAAAGCGCTTCTTCCACGGCGGTGTTGCCACCGCCGACGACCGCGACTTTCTGCCCCTTGAAAAAGAACCCATCGCAGGTAGCGCAGCCGGAAACACCCTTGCCTTTGTAGGATTCTTCCGAGGGCAGACCCAGATATTTCGCCGATGCGCCGGTCGCGATGATCAGCGCATCGCTGGTGTATACGCCGGAATCCCCCGTCAGGCGGAAAGGTTTCTGTTTGAGCTCCGCCTTGTTAATGTGATCGAAAATGATTTCGGTTTTGAATCGCTCCGCATGTTTTTGCATCCGCTCCATCAGTCCCGGTCCTTGCAGGCCTTCGACATCGCCAGGCCAGTTGTCCACGTCCGTGGTCGTCATCAGTTGACCTCCCTGCTCCATGCCGGTGATGAGGACGGGAGCCAAATTGGCGCGCGCGGCGTAGATCGCCGCGGTATATCCAGCGGGTCCGGAGCCCAGAATCAGCAGCCGGCAATGTTTAACCTTGTCCATGATGAGGCGACTCCGTTGAGCGACAGGAACGTTTGATGGGCGATATTCTCGGAAGTTCTTCTCGCGGCGCACCCTGCGGCAACCGCCATCGTTGCGCCTATGTTACGCCATGATCATAAAGCCGGTAAAGAAAACCAGCGCACTGGGACGATCGTGACGGGTCCATTTCTCGGATAATCGATCCGCTGATCCAAGCTCGACAAATTCTTGTGTCGTCGACAACAATCGTCCTTGCCTTGCCCGCTCCGACACGATGGGAAATGATCCGAATGTCGAGGATTTGAAACCAAGCAGCGGATTGGTGATCCAGCGCCTGCCACAACCATTAATAATTGGCGCAAAGCCCTGAAAAATGGGAAAATCGCTCGTTCTTGACGACATGCTAAGGAAGGTTGTGACGCAGGCAATCCGGAAAAAGACCAGCCCTTCGCTGACACCGCGCATCATTCGCCTATTGCGAGAAGCGGCTTTGTATGTGCTCGGAGCTGTCGCCCTCTACATCCTGTTTTCGCTCTGGACCTATTCCCCCACGGATCCATCGTGGTCGCATCTCGGCTCCAGCGATTCGGTGTCGAATACCGGGGGTCCCGCGGGTGCCTGGTTCTCGGACCTGCTATTCAATCTGTTCGGCTATGTCGCCTACCTGTTTCCGCTGCTGATCGGATTCTCCGGCTTGCGCATATACTGGCACCGGAAAGATCCGACCTCGCCGGGGCTCAAGCAACGGCTTCTGTTGACGGGAAGTTTTATCGGCGCCCTGATCGGAGCCTGTGGACTTGCCAGTCTGCACTTCGTGCAGGGGAAAACCGGAATGCCGTTTGCCAGCGGCGGTTGGCTGGGTAATGCCGCGGGCTTCTGGCTGGCGTCAAAATTCAGTTTTACCGGCGCCTCGCTGTTCTTGCTCGCGCTGTTCCTCGCCAGCGTTACCGTGTATACCGGTCTGTCCTGGTTGAAGCTCATGGACAATATCGGCCGCGGGTCCTTCCTCTTGGCTGACGGGATCTATCGTTCTTCCTCCACGCTGATCGACCGAATCATCGGTATGCGCGCGCGGCGCGAAAGGCGCGAGGTCGTCGAGGACGACCTCAGGGTTCTGGAAAGACACACTCCGCCGCGCATCGAGCCCGTAATCACCAAGCCTGTGCCCGGCCGTCGCCTGGAGAAGGAAAAGCAGGTGCCGTTGTTCGATCTGCCCGTAACGCCGGGGGAGTTGCCGCCGCTGTCTTTGCTCGATCCGCCGGAAAAAGACAAGGCGCCGCAATTCTCGAAGCAGTCTCTGGAGACGATGGCGCGATTGCTCGAGAAAAAACTGCTCGATTTCGACATTGAAGCGCAGGTCGTCGCAGTCCATCCGGGTCCGGTCATCACGCTGTTCGAGATTGAACCGGCCCCGGGGATCAAGGCCTCACAAATCACCAATCTGCAGCGCGATCTCGCGCGTTCGTTGTCCGTGGTCAGTCTGCGGGTCGTGGAAAATATCCCCGGCAAGACCTCCGTGGGCATCGAGATTCCCAACGAAGTGCGCGAGACCGTACGCCTGTCCGAGGTGCTGGCTTCGCAGGCCTACGAAGAATCCATGTCGCCGCTGTCGCTTGTGCTTGGCAAGGACATCAGCGGCAACCCGGTCGTGGTGGACATCGCCAAGATGCCGCATTTGCTTATCGCCGGCACGACGGGTTCCGGAAAATCGGTGTGCATCAACTCGCTGATTCTGAACCTGCTGTACAAATCCACTCCGAAAGATGTGCGCATGATCATGATCGATCCCAAGATGCTGGAACTGGCGGCGTATCAGGGGATTCCGCAATTGCTGGCCCCGGTGGTGACGGACATGAAGCAGGCGGCGAACGCCTTCAAGTGGTGCATTGCCGAAATGGAACGCCGCTACCGCCTGATGGCCGTACTGGGCGTGCGCAATTTGGCCGGGTATAACCGCAAAATCAAGGATGCGCAGGAAGCGGGTATTCCGATCACCGACCCGCTGGTTCAGCCGGGCGAGGCGGGAATCGAGCTCAATACGCTGCCGCTTATCGTCATCCTGGTGGACGAATTGGCCGATTTGATGATGGTGGTCGGGAAAAAGGTCGAAGAACTCATTACCCGTCTCGCGCAAAAGGCGCGCGCCGCCGGGCTGCATCTGGTGTTGGCGACGCAGCGCCCTTCGGTAGATGTCATCACGGGACTTATCAAGGCGAATATCCCCACGCGCGTCGCATTTCAGATGTCCTCGCGCGTGGACTCGCGAACCGTCCTCGACCAGATGGGCGCGGAACAACTGCTTGGGACCGGCGACATGCTGTTCCTGAATCCCGGACAGCCCCTGATGCGCGTGCACGGCGCCTATGTCGCCGACCAGGAAGTGATCAAGGTCACGAATTTCCTCAAGCAAGGCAGCACGCCGGTGTACGACGAGCAGATTCTGAATGGTGATGCCGGTGTCAACGATCAGGGGTTCCTCCATGATGAAGGCAGCGGTGGAGACGGTGGGGGGAACGGCGAGGCCGACCCCTTGTACGATGAAGCACTGAAGATCGTCACTGAAACCCGCCGCGCCTCCATCTCCGGCGTGCAACGCCGCTTGCGCATCGGATATAACCGCGCCGCCCGCCTGATCGAGGAAATGGAGCGCGCCGGCGTCGTGGGTCCGCTCCAGCCCAACGGCAGCCGCGAAGTTCTGGCCCCTCCGCCACCGCGAACCGGTTAAATGCTGCCGGCAGAATATTCTTCCCCCTGCGGGGGCGATAAGCCAACCGATTCGGAACCGGTTTTTTCATGACCAAGACCCATCTCATGTTAGCGTTCCTGCTGGTGCTCGGAATCGCTCCTGTTTCCGAAGCCGGTAAGGCGAAAACCGGCACCGACAGCCTGCACCGTTTCTTCAAGGAAGTGCACAGCATCAGCGCGCGCTTCACCCAGGTGGTTATGGACGAATCGCGCCAACCGATCCAGGAATCGTCGGGCACTTTGTGGATCCAGCGACCCAACAAATTTCGCTGGGATTACGAATCGCCGTATCAGCAGGAAATCGTCGCGGATGGCAAACGCATCTGGGTGTACGATGCCGGACTACGGCAGGTGACCGTTCGGCCGTTGACGAATGGCCTGGCCGATACGCCTGCCATGCTGCTTGCCGGCAAGGGACGGCTGGAAGATAATTTCAGAATCAATCCGCTCGATGAAAAGGATGACCTCGAGTGGATGCTTCTGACACCCCGGCGCAAGGACAGCGGCTACCAGAATATCCGCATTGCATTTTTACAGGGCAAGTTACGTGTCATGGAGATGATTGACGGGCTCGGTCACACGACACGCATGACATTCGAAGCGGTAAAGGAAAATACCAGGATCGATCCGGATCGATTTGATTTCACGCCGCCTCCCGGCGTGGACGTAGTGGGCGGACAAGAGGCAAAAGCGCCTTGAGCACTCTTTCCATCCGGTATCATTAGCGTGGCGCTCACGGACATGCAGGATCTTTTCCCGGAAACGCAGATAAAGCCCTGGCAGCCGCTCGCGGACCGGATGCGGCCCCGGCGACTGGACGATTTTTTCGGTCAGGCGCATTTGCTGGCGCCGGGAAAGCCACTGCGTCAGGCGATCGAGGCGGGTATCCTCCATTCGATGATCTATTGGGGTCCTCCCGGGACCGGCAAGACCACGCTCGCGCGCCTGATCGCCCAGCGCACCGAATCGCGATTCATCGCCATCTCGGCTGTTTTCGCCGGGGTGAAGGAAATCCGCTCCGCCGTCGAAACCGCCAAGCAGGCCCAGGCGGATGGACATCCGACCGTGTTGTTCGTCGATGAAGTGCATCGTTTCAACAAGGCCCAGCAGGACGGTTTTCTGCCCTATGTGGAAGACGGGACACTCACTTTTATCGGGGCCACGACGGAGAATCCCTCCTTTGAATTGAACAATGCCCTGCTTTCCCGCACGCGTGTTTACGTGCTCAAGGCCCTGACACCGGAAGAGATTCGGCGGGTTATCGACCGCGCGCTGACAGACGAGCAGGCGGGTCTGGGATCGCAGCATCTGGAAATGCCCCAGGAAGCGCGCGAACTGCTGGCGCGGGCCTCCGATGGCGATGCACGCCGGGCGTTGAACCTGCTTGAAATCGCCGCTGACCTCTCGGTGAAACAAAATGACAGGCAGGCGATCCCGGTGGATTTGATCAAGGAGGTGATTGCCGGGGGCGTGCGGCGTTTCGACAAGCAGGGCGAGGCGTTCTATGACCAGATCTCGGCATTGCACAAATCCGTGCGCGGTTCCGATCCGGACGCAGCTTTATACTGGTTTGCGCGCATGCTCGACGGTGGATGCGACCCGCTTTACATCGCGCGGCGCGTGGTGCGCATGGCCTCGGAAGATATCGGCAACGCCGATCCGCGCGCGCTACAATTGGCCTTGAATGCCTGGGATGTTCAGGAGCGCCTGGGCAGCCCAGAAGGCGAACTCTCCGTCGCTCAAGCCATTGTCTATCTTGCCTGTGCCCCCAAGAGCAACGCGGTATACACGGCCATGACGTCGGCGATGAAGGATGCCAGCGAGGGCGGATCGTTGGAAGTGCCGCTGCATTTGCGCAACGCGCCGACGCGGTTGATGAAAGAGCTCGGCTATGCCAAGGATTATCGTTACGCACACGACGAGGCGGAAGCTTATGCCGCCGGCGAGAACTATTTTCCGGAGGAACTGGGTAAGCGCCGGTATTATTTCCCCACCGGGCAAGGACTGGAAAGTAAAATAGCCGATCATTTGGCGCATTTGCGCGAGCTTGACCGCAAAGCCCGTGATATAAACTTAAAACCGGAGAAAGCAAATCCGGAAAAAATCCGAAAATGATTAAATGATTTATTATTATCCATGACGACGACAATAAAATACTCAATCTTTGTTTGCGCCATATGCTTTGCATCGGCGCCCGTCGTAGCCGGAGGGCTCGCCACACCGGCAAAATCTCCGCCGGCAGTGTCATCGTCCTTATCGCCATCGCCAACGACGAAGACACAGAAATCTGCAAACGTCGAGTTCGAAAAAGGCAACGCGGCTTTCCATGCCGATGACTATGCCAAGGCACGCCACTTATGGCTGCCGTTGGCGGAACAAGGACATACTCAGGCGCAATATGCCGTCGGGCGTTTGTACGAAAAGGGGAAAGGCGTTACACGGGATTTTGCGACAGCGGCCAAATGGTACCGGCTGGCCGCGGAAAAAGATCATGCCGACAGCCAGTACCGCCTCGCGGTCGGTTATGCGTATGGAATGGGGTTGACGAAAGACGAGTCCTTGGCATTGGCGTGGCTGCGCAAGGCGGCAAACAACGGACAGAAACGCGCACAGAAGACATTGGGACGGGCTTATGAAGAAGGCCGGCTGGGCCTGACCGCGGATCCCGATAAAGCGAAGTACTGGAATGACAAGGCCGATTCCGGCTCATGATGAAACAAGAACATCCTTAACTATTGGCGAGGCGTCTTATTCCATTCAAGGACACTTTGCCGCCGGGGCACGTTGTCTCCCGGCCGGCGCGGGTCAGCATGAACTGACGTGCCGGCGCCGGCAGGTAGTTGCATCTGTCCTGCCGGCTGCCTACCATGAAAGTGTCAGGAGATGGCATTCCTCCTTTAACCGCCCAAGCGGCTGATGATGCCTACATGAACCGGCTCCCATCAACGTCTCGGTAGAGGAGGCATGCATGCACGCTGACGTAGCGCCGCTCGTTGTCGGCATTCTTATCTTTATTGCCAGTCTGATTTCCCTCAAGCTCGGTCTGTCGGTCGCCATTATCGAGATCACGCTCGGCGCGGTGGCGGGCAATCTGGGTTTGGAAGCGCAGCCGTGGATGAACTATCTTGCCACGTTCGGCGGCATTCTGCTGACGTTCCTGGCCGGCACGGAGATCGACACGCAATTGATGCGCGCCAAGTTCAAGGAAAGCTTTCTGATCGGCGCCTTGTCTTTCCTGCTGCCATTCGCCGGCGTGGCGGCCTTTACTTATTACGTCAGCGGATGGGACCTGAATGCATCGCTGATAGCCGGCATCGCGCTGTCGACCACCTCGCTGGCGGTTGTCTACGCCGTGCTGGTCGAAACCGGCTTGAACAAGAGCGAACTGGGCAAGATCATCATGGCCTCCACGTTCATTACCGACATGGGCACGGCGCTGGCGTTGAGCATTATTTTCATCAAACCCACGCTTTACACCGCCGCTTTTCTGGCGGTGTCCGTGATCGTCATTGTGGGGGCGGTTGGCTTCTCGCACCGCGTGCTGGAACATCCCCGCCTCAGGAACAAGGTGATCGAACCCGAGATCAAGTACATCTTCGTGCTGCTGTTGATATTCATCTATTTTGCCAACTTGGGCGACGGGCATGCGGTGCTGCCGGCCTTTCTGCTGGGCCTGCTGATGTCCAAGCATTTCACCGAGTCTTCCACGACCAAGGAACTGCGCAATCGGCTGCGCACGGTCGCCTATGCGGTGATTACACCGCTGTTCTTTCTCGTCGGCGGTATCAAGATATCGTTTACCCTGATTGCGTCGGCGCTCGGGCTGTTTCTCGTGCTCTTTGCGCTCAAAATGCTGACCAAATTCATCGGGGTGTATTTCCTCGCCAAGCGCTATCTGCCGCACGGAAGTATGTACACCACGCTGCTCATGAGCACGGGGCTGACCTTTGGCACTATCGCCAGCGTGTTCGGGTTCAATACCGGATACCTGAACCAGATCCAATACTCAGTGCTCGTGGG
>Ga0209109_10000520_pt1 | contig 20547 bp, 29 predicted proteins | sample Rifsed10ft2_FD_184004 | JGI IMG/M metagenome (GOLD analysis project Ga0209109, IMG submission 184004) | Soil microbial communities from Rifle, Colorado, USA - sediment 10ft 2 (version 2) | ecosystem: Environmental > Terrestrial > Deep subsurface > Rock core/Sediment | place: Rifle, Colorado... | reverse complement strand
GTCTACACGGTCCAAGAGTCTTCCCAGCCAGAGGTGCTTACGGAGATCTACGGCGCCGGCCCGGTGGCCGGCGTGGGGCCTCAGCCGGCGCCCGATGGCCTCTCCCACCTGACGCTCATCACCTGCGCTGGAGATATCGTCGACGGCGCGTTCGATCGCCACACGGTCGTTTTCGCCACGCGCAGCGAGTGAGGGCTGTTTCGTTTTCCCGCCAGGCAAATCGTCTTCCGAGTTCAGTAGCCTCATCTTCCTTGAACCTGCCGCGCCGCCTGCCTATCGGTCGCCGCCTCAACTCGCTGAGGGCGGCCCAGCCGGCCGGTCGCGTTCATTGGCTCGATACGTGGCTTCCGCTGGCTGCGCAGCTCCACGCGAAACGTCCATGGGCCGGCGATCCCTCTCACATCAGACACGGAACCAGCCACTTGCCCCGTTGTGGTACGATTCAGCCCGTCAGACGGCCTTCCTCCTTCTGATCGGCTCCCCCCGGAGTCGGGGGAGCCTCCCCACTTTCAGCACCACCGGATCAGGACAGGTGAGCATGCAGAGCAACAGCAAACTGTACGTCGGCAACTTGTCGTATTCCACCGGCGAAGGCGACCTGCAGACGCTCTTCGCGCAGGCTGGATCGGTCAAATCGGTCTCCCTGATCACCGACCGGGACACCGGGCGGTCAAAGGGTTTCGCTTTCGTGGAAATGGCCACGCAATCGGAGGCCGAGAAGGCTATCAGCATGTTCAACGGCAAGCAGATGGGCGATCGGACCCTGACGGTGAACATCGCCCGGCCGCGCGAAGAACGAGGCGGCGGCGATTTCGGGTCCCGTCCCTACCGCCCCGGCGGTCGACCCCGCGGCCGCAAGTACTAGAACATCGGCTGCGCCCGAGTCCCGTGCCGATCGGCGGGTCTGGGCGATAACGAACCCGACCCGGCTCGCCGGGTCGGGTTCGTTATGGAAGGTGAAGGGACGAGCACAAAGCCGGGCTCGTTGCGTTCTACTTCCCGTAGGTCTCCTTGCCCTCCAACAAGAGCGCCTCGACCTCGCGGGTCACTTCGGCGAGCGTCAGCCCTTCGGCCGCCGCCCACTCAGCGCACAACGTCAGGCGGGCGCTTCGCAGCAGGTTACCGCTGCTTTCGTTCAGGGGTTTGTCCCAGCTGTGGGCCGTCAGGTCGCGGACCACTTCGCAGCGGGCCTGGAAGGAGCTCTCCTTCAGGCGTTCGACCAACGCGATCTGGCGCTGCTTGTGATCCGCCGAGAGCGGCGTCGGCCGCCCCCGCAGGACGCCGCGATAGCGGCCGAGATCGGCCTTGGTTCCCAGCTTGCGCAGCCCATTGGACGGGCCCTCGACCGGCACCCAGACGGTGCCCGTCGGGATGGCGATCTCGTAGTATTCCTGGCGCTTCCCCTGACCGAACTCCCGTGTCTCCAGCTTGACGACTCGGCCCACGCCGTGCTGCGGGTGAACGATCAAGTCGTTCGCTCTGAATCGCATGAGCCGCCTCGATTCGCCGGCCCCGGTGGGGGCCGGTCTGGATGAACAACGCCGTCAGCCCCATATGAGGGTCTGACGGCAGGGCTGCACGCTCAACCGACGATACGATTGACGGCATTATACCACGCCCCGGCTCTTCCCGGTTTTCCCGTCACGCCCACCGATCGAGTGCGCCATCGATCTTCAACCGCGCCGCCTTCCATGCCCTCTTCCCTACGGCGAGACGACTCGTTCCGGGCGGAGCCCAGCACTCGGGAAGGACGGGACATCCCAGGTGAGGCCCCGTCCACGATATCGCTTCGGGCAGCGCTTTCGAAAGCGTTCTCGGCCTGGAGGACCGTTGTGGTGCGGCTTGCCGGGTACAATGTCGGCCTCCTTTCGAGGAACAGCCGAGAGTCGGAGGACGCATCTTCGCGTGTCATCCCCTACCCTGTCCGCTTCCGAACTCACATACCTTCACCGGCGCGCGCTCCGCCTGGAATGGCTGACGACGCTTTGGAACGTCGCCGAAGCGGTGCTCGCCATCGGATCCGGCGCAGTGGCGGGCAGTACCGCCCTGCTGGCCTTCGGCATCGACAGCCTGGTCGAAGTCTCCTCGGCGTTGGCGGTGCTGTGGCGCCTGCTCCGGGCCGGACCGGACGCCTCGCGGGAGCAAACCGAACACGCCGACCGGCGAGCGCACCGCCTCGTCGGCGTCACGTTCTTCCTCCTTGCCGCGTCGATCGCCGTGGAGGCGGCGCGCTCGATTCTCAACCGCTCGGTTCCCGAAACCTCATCCGTCGGGATGGCCTTGGCCATCGCTTCCCTCGTCGCCATGCCTGCCCTGGCGTACGCCAAGCAGCGCACCGGACGCCGGATGGGGAGCAGGGCGCTCGAGGCAGACGCAATGGAAACGTGGTTGTGCGCCTATCTGTCGGCCGCCCTCCTGCTGGGCCTGGCGCTCCACTCGGCCCTGGGATGGTGGTGGGCCGATCCTGTCGCCGCCCTGGCCATGGTGCCGTTCATGGTGTGGCAAGGTCGAAGGGCGATCCTCGAGTCGCGCTCCGCCAACGATGATTGACGAGGAGTCTGGACGGCGGGCCCGCGACGGCCGGGGGACCACGCCCTGCCCCAGCTCGATCCCCGTGGATACCGGTGGTGAAGCGACGCGTGCTTGAGGAACCCGATCTCGACCACGACCATCTTGTCGCATGCCTGCGGGATTCGTCCCCCGATTTCGGTCATCCTCCAGTGTCCCCGCGCAAACGAACGGCGGTCGGCGTCGCTCTCGGCGACGGAACCTCCACATTCACGCCTGAAATTCGGTGGAAGCAAATCGCCGGTCGCGAGTAGACTGCTCCTGTGAACCGCCTGCCCCCCTCCGGCGAGATGCAGCAGGCCTATCTCGATCGAGACGCCTCGTACGATGGGATCTTCTTCCTGGGCGTGCGCAGCACGGGGATCTTCTGCCGCCCCACCTGTCCGGCGCGTAAACCCTTGCCGCAGAACATCGAGTACTACGCGTCCGCCCAGGCGGCCCTGGTCGCCGGGTACCGCCCCTGCAAGCGCTGCCGACCCTTGGACCTGGACAGCCAGCCGGCTTGGGCGGCGCGTCTGCTGGCCGAGGTCGACGGGAATCCGTCGGTGCGCATCACCGATAGCGATCTCGGGATAAGGGGCATCGACCCGGGGACGGTGCGCCGCCATGTCCAGCGGCACTATGGCATGACCTTCCACTCCTTCACACGGGCGCGCCGCCTGTCGCGGGCCTTGAACCATATCCGCGAGCAGGGAGAGCTGGACGGGGCCGTATTCGAAAGCGGATACGACTCCCACAGTGGATTCCGCGATGCTTTTGCCCGGACATTCGGGGAACCGCCGAGCGGCTACCGCAGCGGGGAGGCGGTCTTCCTGTCGTGGCTGCGCAGCCCCCTCGGACCGCTGGTGGCCGGCGCCACCGGCGACGGGGTCTGCCTGCTCGAGTTCTCCGACCGGCGTATGCTCGAGACCGAGCTGGCCTCCCTCAAGAAGCTCTTTGCCGCGCCCGTCGTCCCCGGAACCAACCAACACCTGGAGCGTCTCCAAATCGAACTCGGCCACTACTTCGCCGGCGCCAGGCGTGTTTTCTCCGTGCCGCTGGTATATCCCGGGACGCGCTTCCAGCGGGATGTGTGGGAGCGCTTGCTGGCGATTCCCTACGGCGAAACGCGCTCCTACGAGCAGGTGGCCGCCGCCATCGGCGCGCCGAAGGCCGTGCGCGCCGTCGGTCACGCCAACGGCCTCAATCGCATCGCCATCCTGATCCCGGGCCACCGCGTCTTGAACAAGAACGGCCGCCTCGGCGGCTACGGGGGCGGTCTCCAGCGAAAGCAGTTTCTGCTCGACCTCGAACGCGACGGCTTGTCCGGCTGAACGACCGATTCCGAGAGGAATCGGAGCTCAGGCCCCCCCATCCGACGTCGTGCCGCCCGACGTGCCTGCCTGACCCATTCGGCTTCGGCTCGCCGGCGCGGCTACACATCCCAAGCCGCTGAAGGACGATAGGCCCGGACAGGCCTCCCGGTCACTCGGGGCCGCGGCCGCCGGCGCCCGAGAGAGTCCCGCCTATTCGCGTGATACTCGCATCACCCTCCGGGTTCGCAGCCGCAAGGCAGCGGCGGGAGCGATGGCGGGGGCCGGGACTCACTCGCATGCCGCGTTGTCCAGCAGGGCCGAAACCGGTCGGGCCCGGCGACATAGGCAGTTCTCGAACGGAGGTCACATGGAAGTCATCGAAGCCGTACGCACCGTCCTGGCGGTCCGGAGCTTCCTACCGACCGCGGTCCCGCCTGAGATCCAACGGGCGATTCTCGAGGCCGGGCGACTCACAGCCAGCAGCATGAACCGCCAGCCCTGGCACTTCATCCTGGTGGACGATCGACAATCCCTGCGAGAGGTGGCCGCGCTCGCACCTACGGGCCCCTACATCGCCGAGGCGGGGATGGCGGTGGCGGTGGCCATCGACAAGAACGAGTATGCGGTCTCGGACGCCAGCCGCGCCATCCAGTCGATGATCCTGACCGCCTGGTCGGAAGGCGTCGCCTCGAATTGGGTCGGTTTCTTTGGGCTCGAGGCCGCCGGAGGCAGGCTCGGCCTTCCGGCCCACATCGACCTGTTGGCCATCATCGCCTTCGGCTACCCGGCCTCTCCCTCGGCGCGCGGGCAGAAGAAGCGCAAATCCTTGGCCGAGGTTGCCCACGACGGACGTTTCGGGGTACCCTTTACGCGCTGATCTGCCTTCGATCGGACCGGCCGCCAAGCACGGGGACCTCAGAGCAACTCGGCCGAGCGGAGGCCTTGGGTGGAGGAAGGCGTGCCCCCGTGGCAGCTCGTGCTCAACAACGCGTTTGTCTACGGACTGGCGCTCTCATTCGTCCTCGGCACCATCATGGCGATCAGCCTCGCCCTCGCCCCCGATATGTGGGTCGGCGACTACCCGCCGGACATCCGAGCCAAGTACGGCCCGATGAGCCGTCGCGCTGCTCGCTTGCGACCCTTCATCGCCCTCCCGTTCTTCCTCGCCAACCTCGTCCTGCCGCTGCTGGCCCTGAACAGCCTGGAGAGCAAGGTCGGCTTCGTTCCGTTCCTCCCGGCGCTGGCTTCATCCTTCATCGTCTTCCTGACGTTCAACCTGTTCGACCTCCTGATCGCGGATTGGATCGTTTTCTCCACGCTGAGGCCGAAGCCGATCGTCCTTCCGGGAACGGAGGGCATGCCAGGTTACCGCGACTACCGGTTCCATTTCGTTGGATTCCTGAAAGGACTGGTATTCTGCCTGGTCGCAAGTCTGGTCGTGGCCGCCATCTGGGTCGTCGGCCAAGCCGTTCTCGGGTAGGGAGCGATCGAATGTCGCCGCCAATCATGAACGAATCCGATCGCTCCCAGCCTCCCCTTGCCTCCCTGATGTCGTCTCGTTCCGGGCATTTCCTCTTCGAATCGGGTCACCATGGGAGCTTGTGGCTCGACCTGGAAGCCTTGTGTCTCGATCCGGCGGCGGTGAGGCCGTTCGCCCTCGAGCTGGCCGCCCGGCTGGAGCCATACGCTTTGCAGGCCGTCTGCGGCCCGCTGATCGAGGGGGCCTTCGTCGCCCTGATGGTCGCCTCCGAACTCGGCCTGAACTTCACCTATGCCGAACGGCTGCCGCAAGACCCGGGCGGCGATCTCTTTCGTTATCCGTACCGGATTCCCAGCAGCCTGCGGCCGCTGTTGCGGGATCGTCGGGTCGCCGTCGTCAACGATGTCATCGGCGCCGGTTCGGCTGTCCGCGGCACGCTGGACGACCTCAGCCGCGTGGGGGCCCGGCCGGTGGCGCTCGCCAGTCTCATGTCGCTCGGTCCGTCCGCTTCCGCGCTCGCCGAGCAGAATCGCCTGTCCTTTGAGACCCTCGTGTCGCTGCCTTTCGACTTGTGGACCCCATCGGATTGTCCGCTGTGCGCCAGGGGAGAGCCGCTGGTCGACCCTGCCCTGGCATAGATTGCAACCACTCACGACAGCGCGAAAGGACGGCATGGCGATGGATCGGACATTCGTCGAACGCAACCGGGCATCCAGCCAACGCATCCGCGATCTGGCCGCCCGTCTCACCGATGAGGAACTTCAGCATCGGGTCGGGGAGCATTGGACTGTCGCCATCACCCTGGCCCACCTGGCGTTCTGGGATCGGCGAGTGCTGTACGTCTTGGACATGACCGAACGCGACGGCAAGGTCTTCATCCCGGAAATCGACATCTTCGTCAACGATCTTTCCCTGCCGCTGTGGGCCGCCATTCCCCCGCGCCAGGCCGCCCGCATCGCCGTGGAAACAGCCGAGGCGGTCGACCGGCGACTGGAGACCTTCCCGCCGGCCCTGCTCGAAGAGATCCTTGCCTACAACCAGCGCTGGGTCGTGCGCGCCCTCCACCGCGGCGAACATCTGGACGAGGCCGAAGCCGCGCTGCGAGGCTGACGCGGCCCGTTATGAAGATCCATCTGATCGACGGCACCTACGAGCTGTTCCGCAACTACTACGGCGCGCCGCCGAAGAAGTCGCCCGACGGACGCGAGATCGGCGCCACCCTCGGGGTCCTGCGAAGTCTGCTGTCGCTGCTCGCCCAGCCCGGGACGACGCACGTCGCCTGCGCCTTCGACCACGTCGTCGAGTCCTTTCGCAACGACCTGTTTCCGGACTACAAGACGGGCGAGGGAGTCGAACCCGAGCTGCTGGGTCAATTCGAGCTGGTCGAGCAGGCCGTCGCCGCCCTCGGCCTGGTGGTGTGGCCGATGGTGGAGTTCGAGGCCGATGATGCGTTGGCCACCGGGGCGGCGCGCTTCCGCGACGAACCGGGCGTCGACCAGGTGCTGATCTGCTCCCCGGACAAGGACCTGGCCCAAGCCGTCTCCGGGAGGCGGGTCGTGTGCTGGGATCGCCGCCGCGAGATCGTGATCGACGAGGAGGGAGTGCAGAAGAAGTTCGGTGTGCTCCCCGAGTCGATCCCCGATTGGCTCGGGCTGGTGGGCGACTCGGCCGACGGCTATCCCGGGATCCCCGGCTGGGGCGCCAAGTCGGCCTCGGCCGTCCTCGGCCGCTTTGTCCACCTGGAACAGATACCGCCGGATCCCGCCGAATGGGGCCTGCCCGCCGGGCGCGCCGGCCGTCTGGCGGAGAGTCTGCGGACTCGTTCACAGGAAGCGTTCCTCTATCGCCGGCTGGCGACGCTGCGCCAGGACGTCCCTCTGCACGAGGACCTGCCCGACCTCGAATGGCGCGGCGCCCGCGGCCGCCTGCGCGAGCTCTGCCATGCCTGGGGCGAGGCCAGCCTCCCGAACCGCATCCCGCGTTGGCAGGATGCGTGAACCCGGTTCCGCCAACCGGCGTCGTCCCTTTCCGCACCGGAACTTCGCCTTTTGCCGGCAGCGTCGGGCGATGCCTCGCTGGCCAGGGCCTATGACCTGACCGCCGAGATGTTCCAGCAGGAGCGGAAGAACGCCGCAAGCCAGGTGCAGAACTACCTCGACTCGTCTGCGCTGTCGTCCTTCGACGCGAGCATGAACCGGCCGTCCACGATCATGCGGCTCAATCCGGAGGGGACGCCCCTGCCGTATCTCGAATAGAAGAGGGGCCAGAGCACCCGGCCTGGCCTCACGCGCCGCCGGCCCCGGAGTCGCGCTCCGCTTGCCGGGCCTTCCTCGGCGAAGCGCAAATGGCCTCCAACGATTCGGCGCGATACTGGGCGGGGCTAGGTCCGCCCCGATTCACCGTTCGACGGAATGGCCTGCGGAGGGTCGCGTGGAATACCTCATCGTGAAGTGGCTGCACGTGCTGGCGGCGATCGTCGCGCTGGGATCGAACGTCACCTATGCCGTCTGGCTGTCGCTGGCCGGCCGCGACCCGAAATCCCTGCCGTTCGCCCTGCGCGGGATAAAGGTCCTCGACAACCGATTGGCCAACCCGTCGTACGGGGTCCTGCTGCTGACGGGCTTGCTGCTGGTCTACCTGATCAGGCTCCCCATGACTCTCCCCTGGCTGCTGACGTCGCTGGTGCTGTACGTGCTGACGGCGCTCCTCGGCATCTTCGCCTATGCACCGACGCTCAGGGCCCAGCTCCGGCTGGCCGAATCGCACGGCCCGAGCTCGGCCGAGTACCTGAAGGCGGCGAAGCGCGGCCTCCGGCTGGGAGTCCTGACGATCGCCATCGTCGTCGTCATCGCCTTTCTGATGGTCGTCAAACCGGGATTGTGGCTCTCTTGATCCTCGCTTGCCGCAATGGACGACGGGTCGGCCGGGGAAAAGGAGCGCCACCGGGCTGCGGCCTTCTTCGCTCGTCGAGCGGGGGCCCTGCCTCGAAGGAGGCTGCATGATCGCACGCCTGTGGCATGGTGTCACGCCCGCCGCCCGAGCCGATAACTATCTCGCTCTCCTGCGCGAACGGGCCCTTCCCGACTATCGCTCTGTACCCGGCAACCAGGCAGCCTACGTCCTGCGGCGCACGGAGGGCGAGAAGGCGCACTTCGTCACGTTGACTTTCTGGACTTCGACCGACGCTATCCAGGCTTTCGCCGGATCGGACATCGCCCGGGCCAAGTACTACCCGGAAGACCGCGACTTCTTGCTCGAATTCGAGCCGACGGTTCAGCACTACGAGGTCTACTCTGCGGAAGACTTGTCCTCGCCGCCCGTCGCAGGGTAGTCCGGAGAATGCCCCAGGTGGTGCTGCGCCAGGTCGCCGCGGCAGATCTCCCGATCCTTTTCGATCAACAGACGGATCCCGAGGCAAACCAGATGGCCGCCTTTCCTTCCCGGGTGTGGCCTGCCTTTCTGGAGCACTGGGGCCGGGTCCTCGCCGACGACGGCGTCCATAAGCGGACCATCGTCGCCGACGGTGAGGTCGCTGGTTATGTCGTCGCCTATAGAGAGTCCGGGCGGTGCCAGATCGGCTATTGGCTGGGACGGAAACACTGGGGGCGAGGAATCGCGACGGTTGCCGTGAGTCGGTTTCTGGGGCAGCTCGCGGAGCGGCCGCTGTTTGCCATCGTCGCCTCTCACAACCTGGCCTCGCGGCGCGTCCTCGAGAAATGCGGGTTCGCACTTTCGGCGACGCCGCTCGAAGGGCCAGGCCCGCCGAGCGAAGCAAGGAAGGAACTCGTCTTCGAGCTTCAGGCATGATCGGCCATGTCGTCTGCGACCGCGCCGCCGAGGCCTATGCCTGAAGGAAGGCGAATGACGAAAACGGACACCTATCGGGCGAAGGTTCGCACGCTCGCCGACTGGGACGCCTACCTGCTCAAGGAGTCGGGACTGCCCGGCCCGCGCGGCAACCTCGAGCTGGCGCAAGTCGTCGCCGACGAGGGTCGTCCCGACCTCTTCCGCCGCTACCTGGCATACACGGCGGATCGCGCCCCGACGAATTCGCCGTACGAGTTCCTGGCCTTCTGCGGCGTTGTCGGCCTGGGCCGCCTGCTCGCCGAAGGCGACCTCGACGTCCTGCCGATCCTGCGCCGCTGGGCCGGCGATGAGCGATGGCGGTTGCGGGAGGCGGTCGCGATGGCCCTCCAGCGTCAGGGCGATGTCGCCATGCCCCGGCTGTTGTCGGAGATGAAGGACTGGGCCAAGGGAACGCCGTTCGAGCAGCGGGCAGCGGCCGCCGCCGTTTGCGAGCCCCGCTTGCTGGGGAAGGCCGGCCACGCCCGGGCGGTCCTGCGCCTGCTCGACCGCATCACGGCCTCGGTGGAACGATCGAGCGACCGTCGCAGCGAGGCCTTTCTCGCGCTGCGCAAGGGACTCGGTTACTGCTGGAGCGTGGCGGTCGCCGCCCTTCCGGAAGCCGGCATACCGCGCATGGAGGAGTGGTTGTCCCGGCGGGACGCCGATGTCCGATGGATCATGAGGGAGAACCTCAAGAAGACCAGGCTGACGCGTATGGACGCCGCCTGGGCCAGAAAGTGGTCCAGTCGACTGAAGTCGTGACGGCCGCCGCCGGCCTCGGCCGCCTCGGTCGCGCCTGCCCTTCACCCTCCAACCTGTGCCATACTCACGGGCCTGAGGCTTGGGTCGGGCCGGCCGACCGCCTCCCTCCTGGTGAACGATGACCAAGGGAAGGCTTGAAGCGTTCAGCGATGGCGTCCTCGCCATCATCATCACCATCATGGTCCTCGAGCTCGAGACGCCATCCGGCGCGACGGTCCTTTCGCTCCTCCCGCTGGCGCCCGGCCTGTTGAGCTACGCCCTCAGCTTCGTCTTTCTCGGGATCTACTGGAACAACCATCACCACCTGTTCCAGGCCGTGCAGCGAGTCAACGGCCGTGTGCTGTGGGCCAATCTCCACCTGCTCTTCTGGCTGTCCTTGATCCCGTTCGTCACCGGGTGGCTGGGAGAGCACGGACTCGTTTCGCTCCCGGTGGCGCTGTACGGCGTCGTGCTGCTCCTGGCCGCGGGCGCCTACTATCTGCTGGTGCGGACTCTGATCGTCGTCCACGGATCCGAGTCTCCCTTGGGCGCCGCCGTGGGTCGCGACGTGAAGGGCAAGGTCTCGATGCTGATCTACGCCGTCGCCATCGGGGTCTCCTTCCTCAGCCCCCTCATCGCCTGGGCCCTGTACGTCGCCGTGGCCTTGATCTGGCTGGTCCCCGACCGGCGGATCGAGAAGACGCTGGCGTCCTGAAAGCACTGGACGGAGGACCGCATGAGGAGGCTCTTCGGGGGACTCGAGGCCGGGGGCACGAAATTCGTGTGCGCCGTCGGCGACGGGCCGCACGGCGTGCTCGCCCAGGAACGGATCCCGACGACAACGCCGGCGGAGACGATCGGACAAGCCATCGCATTCTTCCGCGAACAAGAGGCGGCGCTGGGCCGCGTCCACGCGCTGGGGATCGGCACATTCGGCCCCGTCGACCTCGACTCGCGATCCTCCAGCTTCGGCCGAATTACTTCGACCCCGAAGCCCGGCTGGGCGAATACCGACCTGCGGCGGACTTTCCAGGACGCCCTCCAGGTTCCGGTCGTTGTCGAAACGGACGTCAACGCCGCCGCCCTCGGCGAGGGTTTGTGGGGCGCAGCGCAAGGCCTGGATACCTTCTTGTATCTGACGATCGGGACGGGGATCGGCGGGGGCGCCGTCGTCAACGGGAATCCCCTTCACGGCCTGGTGCACCCCGAGATGGGCCACATCCGGATTCCCCACGACAGGACCGTCGACCCCTTCGAGGGGGTCTGCCCATTCCACGGCGACTGCCTGGAAGGGCTGGCCACCGGACCTGCCATCGAGCGCCGATGGCAAGCGCCGCCTCGGTCTCTGCCCGGCGACCATCCGGCTTGGCGCCTCGAAGCCCATTACCTGGCGCTGGCCCTGTCGACTTTCGTGTGTACGCTGTCCCCCCAACGAGTGATCCTCGGCGGCGGCGTGATGACCCAGCCGAGTCTGCTCCCCATGATCCGCACGAAGGTCGTCGACCTGCTGCACGGGTATGTTCAGGCGCCGCCGATCCTGGAAGCGATCGACGAGTACATCGTTTCCCCGGGCCTTGGCCCGCGCTCCGGAATCCTCGGTGCGTTGGCGCTGGCCTCCCTGCTTCCGGACTAGTCGCGGCGCCACAGGCCCATCACGGGGCCACCGGAAGAGTCCGGTTGCCGGCCGCCTCGGCGGGGAGGCCGCTCCATTTCGACGCCGCTATACTTGTCGTTGTGGTCTCGTCCGTGCGTCCCTCCCACGACCATGCTCACGACACGACCGTCAGATTGCGCACGGCCTTCTTTCTCAACCTGAGCTTCACCCTGGTCGAAGTCGTCGGGGGCCTCTTCACCAACAGTCTGGCCATTCTCTCCGACTCGCTGCATGACCTGGGCGACAGCCTGTCCATCGGTTTCTCATGGTGGATGGAGCGCCGGGCCCACCGCCCCAGCCAGGGTCGGTATTCGTACGGGTTCCGGCGTCTGTCTTTGGTGGCGGCGCTGGTCAACGCCGTCGTCCTCATCCTCGGCTCGCTCATCATCCTGGGGCAGGCGATCCCCCGGCTGGTCGATCCCCAACCGTCCAACGCCCGCGGGATGCTGATCCTGGCCGTCCTGGGAATCGCCGTCAACGGCGCCGCGGTGCTGCGCATGCGTCATGCCCAGGGCATGAACGCCCAGATGATCGCCTGGCATCTGCTCGAGGACGTGTTGGGATGGGTGGCGGTCCTGATCGTCGGCCTGTCGCTGCTCGTGACCAAGATCGAGGTTCTCGATCCGCTGCTGTCGATCCTGATCACGGGCTACGTTCTCTACAACGTGCTGCGCAACCTGCGCAAGACGGTGGCCATCTTCTTGCAGGCGTCGCCGGCCGATCTCGACGTCCACGCCATCGAGCACGAGCTGGCGACGATCCCGCACGTCCTCTCGACCCATCACACGCACGCCTGGTCGCTCGACGGCGAACACCACGTCCTGACGACGCACCTCGTCGTTCCGGCCGGGGCGTCGAAGGCCGAGATCGTTCAGGTCAAAGCCGACGCGCTGCAGCTCTTTCGGCAGATCGACCTGGAGCACACGACGATCGAGGTCGAGTACGAGGACGAGAACTGCCGGATGCGGGACGAGTAGCCGGTCGGCCCGGCCCTGCCGACCGGGAGGGAAAACAGCCCTGGACGAGCGGCGCGATCGCCGGCAGCAGGAGGTTGATTCCATGGTGGACCCGATCCCGACGCTGCAGACGGCGATTGGTCCCGTCATCCTGATCTCGGGAGTGGCCTTGCTCCTCTTGACGATGACCAACCGTCTGGGCCGAGCCATCGACCGCGCCCGGCTGATCGGGGCCGCCCTGGGCGGGCCTGATCCGCTGTCGCGCCCTGCCCTCGAAGCCCAGCTGCACATCCTGTGGCGCCGCTCGCGCCTCATCCGCGCCGCCATTGCGCTGGCCACGATCAGTGCCTTGCTGGCGGCAGCGCTGGTGATCGCCTTGTTCTTCTCGGCCTTGCTCTCGGTGCAGCTCGAGGGAGTCATCACCTGGCTCTTCGTCGCCTGCATGCTTTCCCTCATTCTTGCCCTTGGGCTCTTCCTGCACGACATCAATCAATCGCTGGCGGCGCTCAGGCTGGAGATGCAATCGCATGGGGTCGACGACCTGTGACGGCGGCGGGCGCGGACGATCCAGCGCAGCGATGGAGCCTTTCGCCCGGCGTGCGAGATCACGATCGACCTCATTGGCCACGCCCCAACCGACCCGCGTTGCTGCCATAGGGAAGGCGTGATGGGATCTGGGGAGAAGATCCGGGTCTATCTGGAAGTCGGCCGGCAGCGGACCTTCGCCAGCGCCGTCGATTGGCCGGGGTGGTGCCGCAGCGGGCGCGACGAAGCCGGAGCCGTGGCGGCCCTGATCGAGGCCGCCCCGCGCTACGCGCGGGCGCTGCGCTCCTCCGGCCTGGGGTTTGCCGCGCCGGCCGAGGCCAGGATCTCGATCACGGAACGGCTGGTCGGCAATGCCACCACCGACTTCGGCGCACCCGATCGCGGCCCGTCGGGCGACGACACCAGGCTGGCGGAGCCCGAGATTCGTCGACTGCAGGCCATCTTGAGGGCCTGCTGGCGGGCCTTCGATTCAGCCGCTGCGGCCGCCGCCGGCAAGGCGCTGCGCAAGGGCCCGCGCGGCGGCGGCCGCGACCTCGAGGCGATGCGGCGGCACGTCCTGGATGCCGAAGCCGCCTACCTGCGCAGTCTCGGGCAGCGCTACCAGATCGGGGGCGGCGACGTCTCCGAGGAGCTGCGCAAGATCCGCCGAGCCATCCTGGAGGCATTCGCCGCGACGGCCCCCCACGGAAGGCCCGCTCCCGGACCGCGCGGCGGCGTCCGCTGGACCCCGCTCGGCTTCGTGCGCAGGACGGCGTGGCACGTCCTCGATCACGCCTGGGAGATCGAGAATCGGCTGATGTGAGCAAAGGCGCGCCCGCAGTGCGCCGCCGGAAGGGTCGGCCCGGGTGACCGGGCGGGCCAACCCGCGGAGGATGGCATGCGCATCGGAGACATCGTCTCCTGGAGCCGGACTTTCCACGACAAGGACGTGCGCGCTTTCAGCCGGCTCTCGGGTGATGCGGGACGCCAGCACGTGCTGCCGCATGACGCCGGTCGCCTCATGGTGCAGGGGCTGTTGACGGCCACGCTGCCCTCCAAGGTCGGGGGCGACATGAGCTTCCTCGCCCGAGAGATGACTTTCACGTTTCACCATCCGGTGTTCGTCGGCGACACGATTCGCTGAGACGTGCGGATCGACCAGCTCGAGTCCCAGCCGAATCGCCTGCGACTGGCTTGCAGCTGGGTGTGTGTCAACCAGGAAGGGACGACGGTAATGACCGGCGGCTCGAACGGCGTCATCCTGCCGCCCGAACCAGCGGAATCCGCGGACGTCGGCCGCGTCGATCGCCGCCGATGAGGCCGGGTGGCGCCCTCCGCCGGCTCGCTCCTGCAGAAGGGGCGCCGGACCGTGGGATACTGGGGCGTCGACCGGTGAGGGACGAAGGAATCGCCAAAGGGAGGGGACATGCTGTCGATTGCCGAGAAGTTGGACCGCCTGGCCAAGCTCTATACCGAACGCGACAGCCTGGGAGCGCAGAAGCAGGCGCTCATCGACCAGGTACTGCCGGCGGAGATCCGAGATCGCCTGACCGACATCGAAGCCGAGTTCGCCCAGAAAGCGGAAGCGGCGGCCGCCAATATCGAAGGTCTCGAGGCAGAGATCAAAGCCGAGACGCTTTCCCACGGTGAGTCTGTCCGCGCCGCCGGGCTCCAGGCGGTCTGGAACAAGGGTCGCCAATCGTGGGATTCGAAGGGCCTGGCGAACTTTGGGGAGGCCCACCCGGAGGTGCTCCAGTTCCGCAAGGAGGGCGAGCCTTCCGTGACGATCCGCCGCGCTTCCGGCAAGGAAGACGACTGATCCATCGCCGCGCGGCCTGCGCCGTCCGTCCCCGCCGCGCCCAGGGAGGCCTGGATGCCCAAGAAACCCCCGCTGCCGCCGTCGCCTAGTCAGGACGAGCGAATTGTCGCCGCCCTGGCCAACGTCACGATCGTGCTCCCGTTTTGGGGCGCCATCGGCGCGATCGTGATCTGGGCGACTCAGAAGGAGAAGTCCAGGTACGTGGCCTTCCAGTCTTTGCAGGCCGTCGTCTATCATCTCGTGCTGGTCCTGGCAGGTTTCCTGGCAGGCGCCTGCTACCTGTGTTCTCTGGTGGCCTTTCCGGTGGTCATGGCGCTGTCCGTTTCGACGGTCGACCCGTCGGCGGAGCTCAGCCCGGCGTTCATGCTGCCGATGGCGATACCTTTTGCCATCCTGGGGGCCTCCGTTTTGGGCTGGTTCGTGTTCGTGATATACGGTCTGGCGGCGGCGGCCGCCACCCTCCAAGGGAAGGATTTCCGCTACCTCGTGATCGGCCAACGGTTGGAGGCGTACCTGGCCCATCCGTGATCGGGCCATTGCCCATCCGTGCAGGGGAGTCCGCGCGACCATCTTGAATCTGGCGGCCCCGCCTCGGCCGCCAACTTCGAAGCCTGGCGCGCCGGTCCGGCGTCGCTGCCCGGCTGGGCCTCCGTCCGGTACGATCAGGAGAGCCGCCGGCTGAGGCCGGGACCTGCCCGGTGCCGCTTCGGACGAGGGCAATACGGCCCGGCGGTCGCATCAACTCGGCGCGATACTGGTCCCGCTTGAGAACTCGGCCCGCGGCGGTCGCACGATGTGGGAGCCTGGGGAAATACTGCATGTCGTTGAGGGCTTCACGCCGGTTCCCATCCATCGGGAGGGCACCGACCATGCCGCCCGAGAGCGGCTGGTCGACTATCTGGCCCGCCTCACCGGTCAGATTCTCCCGCTGCCCTCCTCGTCACTGCCCCTTTTCCTCCATCTGCATGTACACGTCGCGCGGGAGGCCAATATCCTCCACGGGTATGTCCTGGAGAGCTTTCTGACCCCCCTGTTCGGTGCGCGCTGGCTGAATGGTTCGCGCTTCTCGCTCGTGATCGGCAGCAAGGGGATGGAGAGCCCCTCGCGGCTCACCCTCGGCCTGGCGTCGTCGCCGTCCGCTGCCCGCAGGCCGCCGGGCGCGTGCAGAGCCGCTCCGTCCGCGGCGCCGGCCACCCCCGAGTGGGTCGAGCAACTTCGCCGTGCCCTTTCCCGCTGCGGTTCTGTGCCTCTGCCGGAAGGGGCCGTTCACCTGCGGGTGCACCTGCGGTGCTCCTCGACTCGCAACTGGGTCGGCCTGTGGAAGCCGGTCGAGGACGCCATGGGCCCGATTCTCGGGTACGACCACACGCGCAACCCGTACCACCCGCGCGACGATCGCCTGACCCGTCTCGAGTTCCACCGCCAAACCGATGAACGATTGGCCGGGGCCGTCGAGGTGGAGTACTCGTGGAAGCCGGTCCCTTTGGAGGAGACCTGACCCACGACGCGCTTCCCGGCCGCCTCCGAACTCAGCGGCATCGGTCTTTTCGATTTCGAGCGTCTCAGGAGACCCCATGATCGAACCGCCTATCTTCCGCCTCCTGGCCGCTGCGCTCCTGATCGCGTTCGTCGCCCACCGGGCCTACTACACGCGCAAGTTCCCGCCGTCCGAGGCGGCCACGGTCGACAAGCTCCAGCCCGGGCTGGCCTCCCGTTTCGCTTCGGCTCTCTTGATCGGCGCCCTGGCCTCCACGGCGGCTTACCTCATCGACCCGCGTTGGATCGCCTGGGCTTCGCTGCCCCTGCCCCCGTGGAGCCGCTGGTTCGGCGTGGGCCTGGCGATCGCCGGTTTCGGTCTCCTCGAAGGGTCGCATCGCTCGCTGGGCCGGGAGTGGAGCGAGCAGCCCCGGCTGACTCAGTCTCAGCGCCTGGTGCAGGGCGGGCCGTACCATTGGATCCGCCATCCGATCTACACCTCCTTCCTGCTGATCCTGGGCTCGACGCTATTGATTACGGCGAATGGTTTGATTGGCCTCTTGTGGATCCTCTCCGTCGGGATCGACGCCGCAGTCCGCATCCGCTATGAAGAGTCGCTGATGAGCGCCCGTTTCGGCGATGACTATCAGGCCTACGCGGCCCGCACCGGCCGGCTTCTGCCTCGGTTGTGGGGACGGCGCGGCCGGGCCTGAGATCTGTGTCGACGAAGCGCATCTGCCCAGATTCCCGTCCATCACCGAAGCCACGCCGCTCTCAGGGCGGCGCGTGACCTGACTCCAACGCTGGATGGACCGGCTGGCAGACTTCATCTACGAGAACGGCAGCGTCGTCGCGTGCGCGGCGGCGACGACGCTTCAGGGATCGAGCCGTCCCCAACGATCCTTCGCGGCCGAGGTCACGGTGTTGCTCCAGGGAGGTTGTGATGGCAGAGCTCAAGACGAAGCCGAGCAAGCGCGACGTGTCGGCCTTCGTGGAATCCGTCGATGACGATGCCTTCCGCCAGGATTGCCGGACGCTGGTGAAAACCATGGGCCAGGCGACCCGCACCCGGCCGACGATGTGGGGCATGGGCATCGTCGGCTTCGGCAAGTATCGCGACAAATACGCCAGCGGCCGGTCGGGAGCCTAAGACAGTGGGACGAGTCGCGCCTCCTCGCCGGGACGCCATCGCACGCCGTTCGTATCCTTCGCCAGGCAGAGCCCAGACGGATGATTCCCGCTAACCCCCTCGGTATCCTCTTCGGCCTGGCCTCGGCGCTGGTCTGGGGCACCGGCGACTTCGTCGGCGGGGTAGCGGCCCGCCGCTCGACCCAGTTCAAGGTCGTCGCCCTCTCGGCTCTGGCCGGGCTGGGCCTCCTCATCCCGGCGGCGATCCTCACCGGCGAGTCGTTCCCTTCCACCCCAACCATCGCCTGGTCGTTGGCGGCGGGCATCTGCGGCGCTATCGGGATCGCCGCTCTGTACCAGGGACTGTCCACCGGAGCAGCCGCCGCCGTCGCGCCGACCTCGGCCGTGGTCGGCGCGGCCTTGCCGGTCCTTGCCGGATCGGTGTTGCAGAGCGTACCGAGCCCGACCGATCTCGCCGGGATCGCGCTCGGCCTGACGGGGATCTGGCTGGTGAGCAGCCTGTCGGCCGACAGCCAGGCAGCCAGCCGATCGGGCATCGCTCTCGGCATCCTGGCCGGCGCCGGCTTCGGCGGTTTCTTCGTCTTGATCACACAGGTCGAACCCTCCGCCCTTCTCACTCCGCTCGTCTTCGTGAAGCTGGCGGCCCTCGGGTTCGGCGTCGTCATCCTGATTTTTCAGCGGCAGGCCTTCCCTTCCTTGCGGGGCAACCCGCTCGCCCTGCTGTCCGGGATTCTCGATACGGGCGGCAATATGCTCTTCCTGTTGGCCGCCCGGGCGACGAGCCTGGCGGTGGCTGCGGTACTGGCGTCGATGTACCCGGCGGTGACAGTCGGTCTGTCGGTCGTGATCCGTCACGAAACCGTCAACCGGCGTCAGGTCGTCGGCGTGATTCTGTGCGTGGCCGCCGTCGCGTTGATCAGTCTTTGACACCGGGGAATTCGGACGGGGATGCAATGACGAACTGTGACAACGCCCCTCTCCCGATTCCCGAGAAGGTCGATCGGCTGCTGCGCCAGGTGGTCGCCTGGGCCGCCGAGGCGGGCGAGGTCCGGGCGGTCGTCCTGGTCGGCTCCTACGCCCGAGGTCAGGCCGGTGACGATTCCGATGTCGACCTGGTGCTGCTCGTCGATGATCCGGGCCGGCTCACCGATGACGATCGTTGGCCGGCTCGCTTCGGCCCGGTTGAACGACTCCGGACCGAGCTCTGGGGGAAGGTCTACGCCATCCGGGTCTGGTATGCGGACAGACCGGAGGTCGAATTCGCACTGGCCCCCGCCGACTGGGCGCGCCTGCCGCTCGACCCGGGGACCGCCCGCGTTCTACGGGACGGCTTCCGCTCGCTCTACGACCCACAGCACCTGCTTGCGCAGATCAGCGCCCGTTCCCTGACGGGACTCGTATGAGTCCGGCGGGAACACGCGCTTGATGGAAGGAGCGATCGGCTGTGTACCAACCCAACCCCGCTTCCGAGTTCCGCGTCAAGTTCGACTTCCGCGTCGATTTCACGAACGGCGGCGATGTCGAGGGCCACGACTTCCTGCTCGACCTCGAACGGGCAGACGTCTCCGACGCTGAGTTGGCCCGCATGATCGTCGAAGCGATGAACCTGGCGCGTGCCGGTCCGGTCCGGATCAGCCGCAAGCGTGTCGTCCGCCGTGGAGACCACGACGACACAGTCCCTCCGGGCCGGCACGCGCCCGGAGGGTAGACGCTGGAACCCCCTTGCCCCGGCCGGGGTATTCTGGCTGAGCGGGTCGGCCCGCTCACGGAGGATCCATGCGTGCCACAACCTGCCTCTTCCTCGTCTTCTCCACCGCCTTGAGCGTTACCGCTTGCTCGCCCTCCGCCGTCCCGGCCGCGGTGGCGGCGGCCGCCGCCGGCGGCGCGAGCGAGATCCCGGAGGAAGTGTGCCGGGTCACCCAGGCTCCTGGCGCGCCGTTTGTTCCGCCCGCTCCCTACCCGGCCAATCCTCCATCCAAGGACCTGTTTTGGTATGGCACGGCCGCCTTGTGGACGCAGCTGCCTGCCGACGGAGCCTGGGGACAGCTGGCCCTCGGCGAAAAGGTCTTCTGGTGGAACGCTGGTTACGTCTGGGACGAAGAGCCGAGCCCGGAATTGGCCGTCGAAGCCCGACAGCTCGACGGCGAAGCGACCGCTTCCTTCCCAGGCCCGGCGACCAACGCCTACCACCCGACCTTCCAGTCGGCTATCCTGACCGGGATCGACCTGCCGACGGCCGGCTGCTGGGAGATCACCGGTAAGTACCGTGGGACCGAACTCTCCTTTGTCGTCTGGGTTCCCGCCGACTAAACCGGCCCGACTCTCCCGAGGGCTCTCCTGCGCGAACCTTCCTGAAAATCGCCACAGTCTGGGCCCGAACTTCGCGACGGATACCGGTCGCCATCCTCCCCCCGAGCTATGACTCGGCCGTGCTAGACTCCGTCGATCTCGGCGGCCTGACCGCCCGGCCACCGATCGTCACCGGCGATGGGTTCACGAAACTCCCTCACGCAAGCGGCGGCGCCACGCCTCGACGGGCTGCTCTTCCACGAGGTCGATCGAGACCGATGGCGCGATCTGGCTAGGCTGTTCGCGGCACGCGGCGGGCCGAAGCACTGTTGGTGCATGTCCTGGCGGCCCCTCGAGAACCGCTCGGCGCCGGCCGGTAACAATCGACGGCGAGCGGCGCTTCAACGCCGGGTGCGCGACGGCGTGCCCATCGGCATCCTTGCCTACCTCCAGGGGGAGCCAGTCGCGTGGTGTTCGGTCGCACCACGGGCGACCTTTCGTCCACTGGGCGGGCTGGAAAGTCCCGATGACACCGTCTGGTCTGTCGTCTGCTTTTTTGTACCGCGTCGGCTGCGGCGGCGCGGTCTGATGCGGCGCCTGCTCACGGCCGCCGTCGAGACCGCCCGCCGCCACGGGGCGACGGTGTTGGAGGGCTACCCGGTCGACGCCGACTCGCCCAGTTATCGATTCATGGGATTCGTCCCGCTCTTCCGCGCCGCCGGATTCAAACCGGTCGGCCGGGCCGGCTT
>Ga0209109_10000518_pt1 | contig 20566 bp, 19 predicted proteins | sample Rifsed10ft2_FD_184004 | JGI IMG/M metagenome (GOLD analysis project Ga0209109, IMG submission 184004) | Soil microbial communities from Rifle, Colorado, USA - sediment 10ft 2 (version 2) | ecosystem: Environmental > Terrestrial > Deep subsurface > Rock core/Sediment | place: Rifle, Colorado... | reverse complement strand
CCCCCGTTGCAAGCAAAAAATCCACTTTGGCCCAGCATCTTCTGGTAGCGTCAGCGGCCCGCCGACTCTTTGTGTTAGTAGCGGGTGTACCTCGTCAACGAAAATATGTCATCCCAGGCGCAGCGATCCAAGATTCCGCCTTGCCGGAAGGGATCTGCTTTTCTCATATTGGACGCTGGGATTTACCGCGGCTCGGATTCTTGTAGGCAGGCCTACTGCTTTGCGGCCCTACATCTTATACCGCCCGAGGTCCTCATCGCTGAGCCCCTCGAGCCATTTCCGCAATTCCTCGTTGGTGGACTTCTCGCTGATCGCCGACGACACCTTCGAATTCTTCAGCACGTCTTCTTCGACAAAAATCGGGCAATCCATCCGCAGCGCCAGCGCCAGCGCATCCGACGGCCTTGAGTCAATCGACATCATCTGCCCGTCGCGCTCCACCCAGATCAGCGCATAGAACGTGTCGTCCCGCAATTCGTTCACCACCACTTTTTTCACGTTGACGTTCAGTCCCAGGAGGACGTTCTTCAGCAGGTCGTGCGTCATCGGCCGCGGTGTTTGTACTTTCTCGATCTCCAGCGCGATCGCGTTGGCCTCATACACGCCCACCCAGATCGGCAGGATCGCCTGTCCGTGCGCGTCCTTCAACACCACAATCGGCATGTTGGTCACCGGGTCCATCATCAGGCCGCGGATTTTCATCTCCACTTCCATTGATGCCTCCCGGAACATTTAACTCACCAGCTCGCCGACCAGGCTGTTCGGACCACCACGCGTGATGCGGACTTGCATATATTCTCCCAAAAGCCTCTCACGCTCCGAAGTAAAATTCACTACCCGGTTGCCAGAAGTGCGACCCGCCCACTGCCCTTTTCGCCTCGACGCCCCGTCCACCAGCACTTCCAGCGTCTTCCCCACCAACCGTTCGTTCCGCGCCGTCTGGATTCCACGCTGCTTTTCCATCAACACCGCCAGCCTTCTTCCCTTCTCCGCCTCTGGAATCTGGTCCCCCATCGAAAGCGCCGGCGTATTCGGCCGCGGCGAATACGTAAACGAAAACATCCCGTCGTACTGCGCCTCGTCCAGCAGGCTCAGCGTCTCCTCAAACTCAGCTTCCGTCTCTCCTGGGAAACCCACAATCACGTCCGACGTGACGCTGATCGCCCGCCGCGCCCCACGCAGCATCGCAATTTTCTCGAGGTACTCTTCGCGCGTGTACGTCCGCTGCATCGCCCTTAGCACTCGCGTTGACCCCGACTGCACCGGCAGGTGCACGTGCTCGCAAAGCGCCGGCACTGCCTCGATTGCCTCCACGATGTCCCGCCCGAAGTCTCGCGGGTGCGACGTCGTAAACCGCACCCTCCGTATCCCACGCACCTCGCTCACCGCCACCAGCAGCTCCGCAAAGCTCATCCGCCGCGACGACGGGTCGCGATACGAGTTCACCGTCTGCCCCAGCAGTTGCACTTCGGTGTACCCCGCATCCGCCAGCCGCCGCACTTCCTCCAGGATCGACGCGCTCGTCCGGCTCCGTTCCGGCCCACGCGTAAACGGCACTACGCAGTACGCGCACGCTTTGTCGCACCCTTCGATAATCGTCAGGTACGCGCGGAACGGGTTGTCCCGCCGCGTCATCTCGGTTTCAAACGTCTCGTCCGTGTCCGTGTCCAGTCCCGTCACCCGCCGCCCGCCGCGTTCCAGCTCCGCCAGCAGCTCCGGCAGTTTCCGGTAGCTCGCCGACCCGCACACCAGACTCACCCACGGCGCTCGCTCAAAAATCTCTTCGCCCTCCTGCTGCGCCACGCATCCCAGCACGCCGATAATCTGCCCCGAGTTCAGCGCCTCTCTGTGCCCGCCCAGCCGTGAAAACACCTTCTGCGCCGCCTTCTCCCGGATGCTGCACGTGTTGTAAAACACCAGCCGCGCCGTCTCCGGCCTCTCCACCTGTTGGTAACCCCGACCCAGCAGCACCCCTGCCACCTTCTCCGAGTCGTGCACATTCATCTGGCACCCAAACGTCTCCACATAAAACGTTCCGGGTGCCACAGTCACTCTTGTCTGTGCTCCATCTGCAGCGCCGCGTTCCTCCCGCCACTCGCCCGCACGGGCGGCTTCACGCCGCCACTCGCTCGCAGCGCCAGCATCCTGGCGGTTCCGTGGCACATGCACTCCTGCCTGTGCTCTTTGACGGCTCTCTCCCGTCAACGCCTCAATCCCAACGTGTATCGGCTCTACCATTTTCGTGAATCCTTAGTCTAGCACACCGCCCTCTTCCTCTCCTCACGAGCCACTTCCCTCAGATAACGGAAATTGGACAACGCCTCCCGCTTCCTCTTGCCCCTCCCCCACCCCTGTGCTACGGTAATTTTGGGGGGCATTAGAGTTCCTCTGAGGGGAGGCCGCGATTTTCGTCCTCGCATCGCTTTTTCTCGTCAGCCCGCTCGGCAATCTGCTCGAGCAGACCGGCTGGGTCGCGCGCGTCGTCCTTTTGATGTTGCTCGTTTTCTCGGTGATCTCCTGGGCGCTTATCTTTCAAAAACTCCGCCTCTTCGGTCAAATCAACCGCCGCACCTCCCGCGCTCTGCACTCCTTTCGCGCCGCCAGGGGTCTCCCGGAGCCACGCACGCTCGGCACCACCGGCTCGCCCGTTGAAGTGGTTTACGCCGCTGGTTACCGCGAGCTTCGGAGCCAGCTCGCCGCCGCCAATCCCCACGCCCGCATTAAGAGCCTCAACGCCGTCACCTCTTCGATGCAGCAAGCCTCCTCCGACGAAGTCCGCAAAGTGGAAAAGTGGATGCCCTGGCTGGCCACCACCGGCAGCGTCACTCCATTTATCGGCCTCTTCGGCACTGTCTGGGGCGTCATGGACGCCTTTGCCGGACTCGGCACCGCCGGCGCCGCCAGCCTTCGCGTCGTCGCTCCCGGCATTGCCGAAGCCCTAATCGCCACCGCCGCCGGTCTGTTCACCGCCATTCCGGCCGTCATTGCCTACAACCATTTTCTGCACGACACCCGCGAGCTCGCCGCTCGCCTCGACAATTTCACCCTGGAGGTCGCCGCCCAGGTCGAAAAGCTTTACACCTAGCGGCTGTTGCTCTCAACTCTCGACTATCAACTATGAACTTTTGACTGCCCTCCAATGCCTCAACTCCCTCGCCACACCGAATCCTCCCTCTCCGACATCAACATCGTCCCCTTCGTGGACGTTGTTCTCGTCCTGCTCGTCATCTTCATGATCACCGCTCCCATTCTTCAATCCGGCATCGAAGTCGAGCTCCCCAAGACCAAAACCGTCAAGGAAATCACCGAGGAGCGCCTGGTCATCACCATTGACCGCGCCCAGCGCGTTTATCTCGGCAACGAACCGGTCAATATCCGCCAGCTCGGCCAGCTTGTCCAGTCGCGCCTCGCCAAGCCCGCCTCCGACGCCGTCTTCCTCCGTTGCGACGAGACCGTTCCCTTCGGCAGCTTTGCCGCCGTAGTGGACGAATTGCGCCAAAGCGGCATCACAAATATCAGCGTGGTCACCGAGCCCATCACCTCGCGCCCGCGCACCCCGTGAGCAGACGTTGACCATGCCCCGTTGAGTACATGTTGACATGACCACCGCCATCCACAACGACACAGATAACCTTCGCCTCCCTGTGGTCTGGTCGATCGCCTTTCACGCGCTCATCTTTGGCTCGCTGATCGTCTCCACGCTTCGCTCCCATCGCGGCGAGCTTTGGGGCGGCGCCGGCGGCGGAGTCGTCACCGTCGGACTGGTCGGCAGTCTTCCCGGCGTCCCGCTTCCCCGCCCCGACGTTCAGCCTCCCAGCCGCGTCGTGGACGAAACGAAGGGTCTCTACAAAGAAGAGCCGCGCCCTCCGGAGCCTCCCACTCCCGAAACTAGACTCCCTGCATTCGCACGCAACAAACCTCCGCGCTACGTCACTCGCCCTTCAAAAACTCTCGAAAACCCAACGCCTCCGCCGCCCGGCGCCATTCCCTACGGACAGGGCGGCGCCCCCAATCTCCCCTTCACGCAATTCAACATGAGTGGCGCCACCTCAGCGGGTCTCGGTTTCACCGGTCCGGGCGGCGATTTTGGCGGGCGCTTCCCCTGGTACGTTCAGGCCGTGCGCAACCGCATCAGCACCAATTGGCTCCAGTCCACCGTGGACCCATCGGTCGCCTGGGCCCCGCGCGCCGTCGTCACCTTTCAGATTTTGCGCACCGGCAGCATCACCAACATCGAGCTGCTGCGCTCTTCGGGCAACGCCTCGGTGGACAACTCTGCGCGCCGCGCCATTCTCAGCTCCAGCCCGCTCGCGCCCTTGCCCGCCGAGTACAACGGCACCTTCGTCGCGGTCGAATTCTGGTTCGATTTCCGTCGGTAAATGGGTGTCATTCCGAGCGCAGCGAGGAATCTGCTTCTGGCCTTAGTCCTGTTTCAATCTTACAATTGCTCCCGGCCATGATCTCTTGTCTCTCAACTCTCAACTCTCGACTCTCCACTCTCCTTCTCTCTTATCTGCGTTTAGTGGCGTTCATCGGCGCTTTCCTTCTCCTCTTCTCTCCCTCCGCCCTCGCCCAGGACTGGTTCCGCACCGGCACCGGCATCGGCGTCGAAAAGGCGCGCGTGGCCGTGGCCGACTGGGCCCCGCGCAGCCCCTCCGCCGCTCCGCTGTCAAAAATCTTCACCGACGTCCTCCGCGCCGACCTCGAATACAGCGGCATCCTCGAAGTCGTCTCCCCCAGCTTTTATCCCACCATCGTCCCCTCCGTGCCCTCCGAGCTCAAGCCCGCCGAATGGAGCGACGCGCCTTCCTCCGCCCATCTGCTCGCCTACGGCAATCTCTCCGCCGCCGGCAACGACCTGGTCATCGAAGCGCGTCTCGCTGACGTCCGCAATCCCGCCTCGCCCGAGATTGTCGCCCGCGTCTATCGCGGCGAAGTCACCGACGCCCAGATCCGCCGCTTCGCCCACCAATTCGCCGACGAAATCATCTCCCGCCTTTCGGGCGGACTCCCCGGCGTCGCCTCCACACAGATAGCCTTCGTCAGCACCCGCAGCGGCAACAAAGAAATTTGGCTGATGGACTACGACGGTGCCAACCAGCGCCCGCTCACTGCGCTTCGTTCCATCGCCCTCACCCCGCGCTTCTCGCCCGACGCCTCCCGCATCGCCTTCACCTGCTACGCTCTGGCCGGCGGCTTCACCAGCGCGCAGATCTGTCTCTACTCGCTCGAGACCGGCCGCCCCGTCGCCTTCCCCCGCTGGCGCGGCACCAACAGCGCCCCGGCCTGGTCTCCCGACGGCGCCCAGCTCATGTTCATGTCCAGCATGCACGGCGACCCGGAGCTGTTCGTCTCCGACGCCTCCGGCAGCCGCCTCAAGCGCATCACCTACTCCGCCGGTGGCGACACCTCGCCCGCCTGGAACCCCAGGACCGGCCAGCAAGTCGCCTTTGTCAGCGACCGCGGCGGCATCCCGCAGCTCTACCTGATGAACGCCGACGGCTCCAGCGTCGAAAAAATCAGTTTCGAAGATCGCGGCTACGTCATCGACCCCGCCTGGTCCCCCAACGGCCAGCTTCTCGCTTTCTCCTGGCGTCGCCCCGACGGCAACTACGACATCTACATCATGGACGTTGCTTCCCGCACCACCCTTCAGCTCACCCGCGACGCCGGCCGCAACGAGCGTCCCAGTTGGGCCCCCGACGGCCGCCACATTGTCTTCGAGTCCACTCGCGCCGGCGCCCGCCAGATCTGGACCATGCTCGCAGACGGCTCCCAGCCCCGCCAGCTCTCCTCCCAGGGCCAGAACGAATCCCCCAGTTGGTCCCCCCGCGCCGTCCCCGAACCTCCCCGCTAGCGTGGCACTGGCACTTTTGCCTGTGCTTCTGTGTAGCGGCAGCCTCTTTGCCCGCCATCTTGGCTTTGGTAGCGCCGGCTTCCAGCCGGCCACGGAGTGCGAGGCCTTGCCCATTCTGCCGTAGGGGCACGCCATGGCGTGCCCGTTGGCGGGACGGGCGTTCCTGCCGACCTTCTTCTCCTGCCGAATTTCGATTTTTGTGTTTCGCTTTTCTCTTCTCGCCTTGCGCATTTCGCGTTAGGATGTTCCGTCGTACTTCTTCTCTGATGCGTAGCTTTCAGACCGTCTCAGGAGGCATCTCGATGCGTCTTCGTTCGTTGAGCAAATCGTCCCTGCTCGCCGGACTCCTCGTTATGGGATTCGTGCTGGTGGGTTGCGCCAAAAAGCCGGTGGCCATCTCACTTCCTCCACCTCCCCCCGTTCCAGCCGCTCCGCCTGCCCGTCCCACCGTCACCCTGCAGGCCTCTTCGACCTTCATCCAGAAGGGCGAGACCGTCACGCTCAGTTGGTCCTCCACCAACGCCACCACCCTGACCATTTCCCCCGGCATTGGCAGCGTCTCCCCCGAAGGCTCTTCGCGCGTCACGCCGGACTCTTCCACCACTTACACTCTCACCGCCACCGGCTCCGGCGGCACTGCCGACGCCAGCGCCCGCATCACTGTGGCCGCTGCTCCTCCGCCTCCCGCGCCGCCGCCGCCCAGGGCCACCATTGAGGAGCTCTTCCGCGCCAGCGTCTTTGACGCCTTCTTCGATCTCGATCGCGCTGACGTCCGCCCTGACGCTCACGACGCCCTGGCCCGCACCGCCGAGTTCCTCCGCTCCTATTCGCAGATCAAGGTCACCATTGAAGGCCATTGTGACGAGCGCGGCTCCACCGAATACAACCTTGCCCTCGGCGAGCGACGCGCCCAGGCCGTCCGTCAGTTCCTAATCTCGCTCGGCGTCGCTCCCGAGCGCATGGAAACCGTCAGCTTCGGCAAAGAGAAGCAGTTCTGTATCACCAGCGACGAAGACTGCTGGCAGCTCAACCGCCGCGGCCACTTCGTCATGGCCCGGTAAACCTGGAACTCCTGGCTCTCAACTGTCGACTGTCGGCTTCTTTCGTGGAGGTTCCCGTGCGTACCCGCTGGTCTCTCATTCTCGCCGCCGCGCTTCTCGCGCTGGTCTTGCTCTTCCCTTCTTCTCTTCTGGCCCAGAAAAAAGAGATCATCCAGCTCCAGTCCGACATGTCCCGCCTCATTGACACCGTCCGCGACCTCCAGCGCGCCGTGGACGAAAAATTCGCCGTCCAGAAAACTCTCCTCGAGCAGGCCCTCGACGCCATCGGCAAGCTCAACATCTCCATCGGCTCGCTCCAGAAGACCATGCAGGACGTTCAGGCTAATTCCGGCGCCCGGCTTGACTCCATGTCCACTCAGGTCCAGGCCCTGGCCGACAACCTCGAAGAGGTCAAAGTCCGTCTCGGCCGCCTCAATCAGCAGCTCGCCGAGGTTCAGACCACCCTCCAGTCCCTCGACGCCAAACTCGCCACTGCTGCTGCTCCCGCCGGCGCTCCCGGCTCCACCACTATGCCGCCCACCACTCCTCCTCCTTCCGCCGACGTCCTCTACTCCAACGGCCTCCGCGACATTAACGGCGGCCGGTACGACCTCGCCCGCCAGGGGTTCGAGGACTATCTCAAGTATTACCCCGACACCGATCTCGCCTCCAACGCTCAGTTCTACCTCGGCGAAATCAACTACGCCGAAAAGAAATACCGCGAGGCCATCGTCGAGTACGACAAGGTCCTCGACCACTACCCCCGCAGCTTCAAGCTTGCTCCCGCCCGTCTGAAAAAGGGCATGGCCCTGCACGAGCTCGGTGAACGCTCCACCGCCATTCGCGAGTTCCGCGAAGTTGTCCGCCGCTTCCCCGGCACCGAGGAAGCTCGCCGCGCCTCCGCCAAACTCCGCGAACTCGGTGCCTCCCCCCCCACTCCTCCCCGCTAAGTAGGACAGGCTTTAACCTGTCCTCTCGTCGTCGGCTTTAGCCTGCCCCCTGCGTAGGCGCACGCCACGGCGTGTCCGTCTTCCGCCTCGTCTCTGCGAACAACGGAAGACGGACAACGCCTTCTTTGACTGTCAACTGTAATCTGTCGACTGTCGACTTTCTCTGTGCTACCCTCGCTTTTCTCGGAGGCATCTCCCATGTCCGTCAACAAAGTCATCCTCGTCGGCCGCCTCGGCCGTGACCCCGAAACCCGCTTCACCTCCGCCGGCCAGGCTGTCTGCAACTTCTCTATCGCCACCGACGAAACCTATAAAGACCGCAACGGCGAGCGCCAGAAGCGCACCGAATGGCACAAGATTGTCGTCTGGGGACGCCAGGCTGAAATCGCCCAGCAGTACCTCAAGAAAGGCTCGCTCGTCTACCTCGAAGGCCGCATCCAGTCCCGTCAGTGGGACGACAAGGAAGGCCAGAAGCGCACCAGCTTCGAAATCGTCGCCAATAACTTCCGCATGTTGGGCAGCCGCGCCGATGCCGCTGCCACCGGCTCTCCAGCCGCGGCAGGCGCTTCCGCCGCCAGCCAAGACGCCGAGCCTCCCGCTCACTCCGACGACGTCGCCCCCTCCCCCGGCCCCGAAATCTCCGACGAAGACATCCCCTTCTGAGTTGAAGTGCGGCGGCTTGTGCGGTTTTTGCACCCCGGACGTACTTGCGGGGCCGCCGCTTTCCGGTGGCGCGGGCATCCTTGCTCGCGGTCCTGCTCTTGGAGCACTGGCCTCTGGCCGGCTCTTTTCTCCGTCATCCTGAGCGCTCCGGCCCGCCTACGGCGGGCGATGCCGGAGCGCGAAGAATCTCAACGTCTCGTCCTTGCAACCTCTGCTCCGTCCATTGACTGTCCCTGCACCAACATCAACGCCTTCACACACCCATCCTTTCGCCCGGGCTTCTTTGCGCCCTCTGCTGCCTCAGCGTTCGCTGCAATATGTTTTCTGTGGTTTTTGTGGAAAGCTGATAGCGGAAGGCTCTTACGGTAGACGGAAAACGAATCACCAGTCACGAATCACGAATAACGTCTTCTCACTCGTACCTCAGCGCCTCGATCGGATCCATCTGCGCCGCCTTCCTCGCCGGATAAAACCCGAAAAACACTCCCACCGCGATCGAAAACACTGCGGCAATCACAATCGCCTTGGCCGAAATCAAGGTCGGCCATTGCAGGAAATTGCTGACTAGCGCGGACAGCGCCAGCCCCGCAAAAATTCCCGCCACGCCGCCCACCATGCTCAGCGTCACCGCCTCCACCAGGAACTGGCTCTGCACGTCCTGTTCCGTCGCCCCCACGGCCATGCGCACGCCGATCTCGCGGGTCCGTTCGGTCACGGACACGAGCATGATGTTCATAATCCCGATCCCGCCCACGATCAGCGACACCGACGCAATCGACCCCAGCAGCAGCGTCATCACCCGCTGCGTCTGGTTCGCCAGTTCCGCCACTTCCGACTGCGTCCGCACGAAGAAGTCTTCCTCGTCGCCTGGCCGGATCCGGTGCCGCTCTCGCAGCAGCGACGTAATCTGCGGCACCGCCGCCAGCGACGCCTCCGGCGACACCGCCGACGCATTGATAAACTGCAGCCACGTTATCCCCGAAAGTTTCCTCTGCACCGTTGAAAACGGCGCAAAGATCCGGTCGTCCTGGTCATCGCCCATCACCGACTGCCCTTTCGACTCCAGCACGCCAATCACGCGAAACGGCAGGTCCTTCACCCGGATCTGTTTCCCCACCGGGTCCTCCGTCCCGAACAAGTACCGCGCCACCGTCGTCCCCAGAATGGCCACGTTCGCCGCTGAGTCCACCTCATCCTGGCTGAACACCGACCCTGCCTGCACCGGCCAGTTCCGGATCGCAAAGTAGTTCGGCGTCGTCCCCGTGATCCCCGTGCTCCAGTTTTGGTTCCCGTACACCACCTGCGCCCGATTCACCACCACCGGCGCCGCCTCGCGGATCAGCGGCACTTCCCGCAGGATCGCCTCCATGTCATCGCGCGTCAGCGTCTTCACCGACCCGAACCCCATCCGCGCCGCGCCCGGCCGGTGCGACCCCGACCCGATGAACACCGCATTCGTTCCCATGCTCTGGATGCCCTGTTGCACCAAAAACTCCGCTCCCTGCCCGATGCTCACCGTCGCAATCACCGCTCCGACGCCGATGATGATCCCCAGCATCGTCAGCGACGACCGCATCTTGTTCCGCGCCAGCGCCCGCAGCGCCAGCCTCAACGTATTCCAGAAATCCATTCTTCTCTCCGGTTCCTCTCACCCGGGGCGAAGGATCTCTCCGCCCTCTTCCTTCTTTCTCTGTGTTCCCTTCGCTTCTGCGGCAAATTTGGACTTTTCTCTTCTCTCTTCTTCTCTGTGTCCTCTGTGTCTCTGGGACCTCTGTGTTAGATCTTCTTTCTTTCCATTTGAAATCTGAAATTTGTAATTTGACATTTCTCCCCTACTCCCAACTCCCTACTGCCTCTCCCCCTCACGACGCCTCGCTCGCCCCTTCCTCATCCTCTTCTTCCAGCGTCGGCATCGTCCGTAGCACCTCTCGCGCCTCCCAACGGTCCCTGATCTGGTCATCCCCGCGCAGCTTCCCGTCGCGGAACACCAGCGCCCGCTTTGCATACTGCGAGATGTCGTGCTCATGCGTCACCAGGATCACGGTCAGTCCCTGTTCTTCGTTCAGCCGCTGCAAAATGTCCATAATCTCGACCGACGTGCGCGAGTCCAGGTTCCCCGTCGGCTCATCTGCCAGCAGGATCGACGGCCGGTTCACCAGCGCCCGCGCTATCGCCACGCGCTGTTGCTCCCCGCCCGATAGCTGGCTCGGGTAGTGCTCCGCGCGGTCGGTCAGCCCCACCCGCTCGAGCGCCTCGCGCGCTCGCTTCTCGCGCTCCTCCGGCGGGATACCCGCATAGACCGTCGGCAGCTCCACATTCTCCAGCGCCGACGTCCGCGACAGTAAATTAAACTGCTGGAACACAAATCCCAGTTTCCGGTTCCGTATCCGCGCCGACTCCGTCTTCGATAGCTGCGAAACATCCGTCCCATCCAGGAAGTAGTGCCCGCGCGTCGGCCGGTCCAGACACCCCAGGATGTTCATCAACGTCGATTTGCCCGACCCCGACGCCCCCATCACCGCCACAAACTCTCCCGCGCGAATTTCCAGCGACACCCCGCGCAGTGCGTGCACCTTCTGCTCGCCCAAATCGTACGTCTTGTGCACGTTCTCCACACGGATCACCGCCCCGTCCGCAGCGCCCGCGCTCCTGCCACCCCGCCCCTCCGCCAGAATCTCTGCCGCGCTTCCCGGTTCCATCGTCGCTGCTGCTCTTTCTCCCACGGTTTTCAACTTCCTTGTCTCTGTGCCTCTGTGGCTAGCTTCTTCACATCCGCCGCGGCATCCCGCCCGGCCCGCTCGGTCCGCCCATCCCCGGCGGCCGTGACCCGCCCTGCTGCTGTGCCGTACTGTTCTTGCTGCTCTGCCCGATTACCAGCTCTTCGCCCGCCTTCAGGCTTCCCTCGACCATCTGCGTAAACGTGAAGTCGGTCACACCCAGCTTCACGCGCATCGGCTCGAGCGACTTATTCGGCAGCAGCTTCCACACAGTCGCCCAGTCATCCCGCTGGCTGCCGCCGCCCATTCTCGACGGTGCGCCGCCGCCCGGCTCGCCTTCGCCTCCGCCACGGCGCATCATCCCGCCCTTCCCCGGAGCGCCGCTGGCTGCTTCACCCCCTCCGTTGCCGCCCGCTGGACGCCCGCCCGCGCCGCCTGCCCCACCTGCTCCGGCTCGACGTTGCCCCGCTCCGGGCCCATCTTCGGAAATGTTGAACTTCGCCAGCAGCTCCTTGCGCTCTTCCTCAGTCATCTCCGGCTTGAACCGCATCGCCCCGTTGGGGATCTTCACTGTGTCGTTCGCCCACGCCACCGGGATGGACACATACGCGGTCATCCCCGGAAATAGCTTCTGGTCCGCATTATCGAACTCGATGATCGTGTCGTACGTCACCACGTTCTGCACCATCGTGGCGTTCATCCGCACCTGCTTCACCATCCCGCGGAACATCTCTCGCGGGAACGAGTCCACGCGGAACGTCGCCATTGCCCCCACCTTGATCTTCCCCACGTCGGCTTCGTCCGTCTTCGCATACACCAGCATTTTGGTCAGGTCCTGCGCCAGCACAAAGAGCGTCGGTGCCTGCAAACTCGCCGCCACCGTCTGCCCCACGTCCACGTTCCGCGCAATCACCGTTCCGTCAATCGGCGCCCGGATGGTTGTGTGCGCCAGGTCCACCCGCGCCAGCTCTGCCGACGCCTTCCGCTGCGCCACCTGCGCCTTGGCCTGATCGAGCTGCGCAATCGTGGACTTCAGCCGCGCATTCGACTGCGCCACCTGCGCTTCGGTCACTCGCAGACTGGCCACCGCCGCGTCCGCATTCGACTGCGCCGTGTCCAACTGCGCCGCCGACAGGATTCCTTGGGCAAACAGCTCCTTCGTCCGCCCCAGATTTTGCTCGGCCTCTTTGGCCTGCGCCCGCGCCCGGTCCACGCCGGCCTTCACCGCCAGCACGTCGGCCTTCTGAACGTCGATCTGCGCTTCCAAGCCCTTCACGTTGGCCCGCGCGTTATCCATGTCCGCTTCGGCCTGCATCAGCCGCGCCTGCAGTGTGGCCGGGTCGATCTGCGCGATGATCTGGTTTCTCTTCACCTGCGAGTTGAAATCGGCAAAGAGCTTGGCGATGTTGCCCGATACCTGCGACCCCACCTGCACCGTCGTCACTGCGTTGATCGTGCCGGTCGCCTGCACCACCTGCGCGATGTTTCCCTTCTCCACTCTCGCCGTGTAGTACTGCACCGGCTGCCGGCTTCCGTACGCCCAGAAGCCCGCCAGCACCACCACCGCCACCGGCGGCGCCACCAGCAGCGCCCGCCCCATCAGCGACCTCCCCCACGTTCCCTTCACCCACCCTTTGATTCCGCTCATCCTTGTCTTCTCCTCCGCTTCATTGAAAACCAATTCCTGCTGGCTCACGGCGCACGAGTTGCGTATCACGAGTTACGGTTCACGGGTTTCAGTTTTTGCAAACTGCCGACTCTCTTCCCTTACCGCCCGCTCCTCTTCTTCCGTTCCTCGTCGATCCGCCGCAGCACCTGTTCAAACTCCGGTCTCTGCTCCGGCGTCAGAATCGCCCGGATATTCTCCCGGCCCTGTTGTCGCACCAGGTCAGCCTGCGCGCGCACCGGCTCATAAAGCACCTCATACTTCTTCTGCGTCTCGGCCAGGATCGCATCCAGTTGTTTCTGCTGTTCGGCGGTCAGCCCCAGGTCCTGCGTCAGCTGCTCCATCAGACGTGCCCGACCGCGCGGCCCGTGTCCCTCCCGCCCCGCCCACACCCGTCCACCGGCCATATACGTTCCCAGCGCGCCCAGCAGAATCCCCAGCACAAACACTGCCAGCACCAGCACCACGGCTTTGCGGTTCGTTCGTTTAGCGTCCATTGGTGTTCCCCGCCAGTCGTTCCACCACTTCATCCTGGTCCATCGGCAGCCGGTTTGGGTCCGGGAAAATCTCCCGCAGCTCGTTGGTCGAAATCATCTCCGGCCCGCTGCGCCCACTCTGTACTCCCAACTCGTACGCCCCCAGCACCAGCAGCGCCAGCGTTGTCACCCACGCCAGTCGCCGCGCGAGCTGCTCGATCGGTCCCCAGAACTCTGTCGCCTCCTGCCGCCTTTCCGCTTCCCGCTCCCGGATCCCGGCCATCACCCGTGTCACCAGTGCCGGGTGCGGCTCTGCCGTTGGCTCAAGCCCGTCCCGCAGCAGCGCCTGCGCTTCCTGAGCCGCCCGCAGCGCCTCCCGGCATCCTGCACACTTCGCCAGGTGCGCCGCGATCTCCGACCCAGCCGCGCCTTCCTGCCTGTCCGATTCCGCGCGCAGCTCCAGGCCCCGGGTCAGCGCATCTTCCAGCCGCGCTTCGTATTCCTTGCATGCCCCTGGTTGTCTTGCCTCTTCCACGTTCCTCACCTCATTCCCATCTCTCTACGTGGCCCTTGGCGATCCACTCGCCCCTTGCCTCTCTTCACTCGCCACTAGTCACTTCTTTTCATCCGCCTCCGGTAAATCTCCACCAGCTTCCCGCGCGCTCGAAACAATCTCACCTTCACCGTATTCACGTTCAATCCCAAAATCTCGCCGATCTCTTCCACCGAAAAGCCCTCGGCCTCCTTCAGCACCAGCATCAGCCGATCCTTCTCTTCCAGATGACACAGCAGCCGGTCCAACAGTTGCCTCAGCTCCGCCCGTTTCAACGCGTTCTCAATCGGGCTCGACGGAAACTCCGCCGCCGGCTCCCACCGGTCCATCTGCCGCGCCTGCTCTTCGCTCAGGTCCGACTCATACACCAGCGGCCGGACCCGCTTCCTCCTCAGGTAATCCCAGCACTCGTTTACCGCTATCTTGTACAGCCACGTCCCAAACGCCGACCGCTGGTCGAACTTTTTCAATGAAAAATACGCCTTCACCAGCACCTGCTGCGCAACGTCTTCCACATCCTCCCGCTGCCTGAGGATCCCTCCCACAACGGCTAGTACCCGCTGCTGGTGCGTCCGCACCAGCTCCTCGTACGCCCCCTGGTCCCCTCGCTGCGCCCGCCGCACCACCTCGCGTTCTTCCTCAGGGCTTGCCCGGCGCGCCGGCGTCTCTCTCCGGCCCTGTCCTTTGCTCACCGTCTTTGGGACGTTTCCCATGCCTGGCTGGTTACACCCTTCTGCCGCCCTGTTGCCCCTTAAATTGTTCTTGCGTGCACCATTACCTTATGCAAGAATACGCCCATGATTATCGGCGACCGCCTCCGCAATTTGCGCGAGGAAAAAAAACTGTCTCAAGGGGACATCGAGAAGCGCACCGGTCTTCTTCGCTGTTACATCTCGCGGGTTGAAAATGGCCACACGGTTCCGGCCATCGAAACCCTCGAGAAAATGGCCCGCGCCCTCGAGGTTCCACTCTATCAACTCTTCTACGACGGGGAAGAACCCCCCGAGCTGCCCAACCTCCCCAAGCGCCGCTCTGCGGCAGAAATCGCCTGGGGAAGTTCCGGCAAGGAAGCGCGTTTTCTGACCAAGCTGCGCCGCCTGCTCGGCCGCCTCGATGAAGGCGACCGCAAGCTGGTGCTGCACATGGCTCAGAAAATGTCTCTCCGCTAGCTCGGCGCCCGCCGTACGCAATCCTCGCCGTCACCCGGCTGCCCCCAGCCCAGGGTGGCGGCTTTTCTTTTTTAGGGTGTACCGCTCTGAAACATTGCCCCATTCATCTGCCTCACTCCCACTCAATCGTACTCGGCGGCTTTGAACTCACGTCGTACACCACACGGTTCACCCCCGCCACCTCATTCGCAATCCGTGTGGAAATCCTCTCCAGCACCTCGCCCGGCAGCCGCGCCCAGTCCGCCGTCATCGCATCCTCGGACTCCACCACGCGCACTGCCACCGTCCACCCGTAGCTCCTCGAATCTCCCTGCACGCCCACCGTCTGCACCGGCAGCAGCACCGCAAACGCCTGCCACACCTTTTCGTACAACCCTGCCCGCCGAATCTCTTCCACCACAATCGCGTCCGCCTCTCGCAGTGTCGCCAGCCTTTCTTCCGTCACCTCTCCCAGCAGCCGCACCGCCAGCCCCGGCCCCGGGAATGGGTGTTTCCTCAGCATCTCTTCCGGCAGACCCAGCTCCTTTCCGATCCTCCGCACCTCATCCTTGAACAACTCCCGCAGCGGCTCCACCAGCTCAAACGGCATCTCCGTCGGCAGCCCGCCCACGTTGTGGTGCGTCTTAATCACCGCCGACGGCCCCCGCACAGACACCGACTCAATCACATCCGGGTACAGCGTCCCCTGCACCAGAAACCGCACATCCTGCATCGCCCGCGCCTGGTCGGCAAACACACCAACAAACTCCGCCCCGATCCTCCTGCGTTTCTCCTCTGGGTCAGCCACGCCCCTCAACCGCGCCAAGAACCGCCCGGCCGCATTCACTCCCACCACGTTCAGCCCCATCCGCTCGCGCAGCAGCTCGAGCGTCTCCTCGTACTCGTTCTTTCTCAGCAGCCCCGTTTCCACAAACACATTCGTCAGCCGCTCGCCAATCGCCTTGTGCACCAGCACCGCCGCCACCGCCGAGTCCACTCCTCCGCTCAACGCGCAGATCGCCCGCCCCTCGCCCACCTGCCTTCGCACCGCCTCCACCGTCTCCGCAATAAACGCCGACCCGCTCCAGTTCGCCTTCGCCCCGCATATCCCGAACACAAAATTCCGCAGGATCTCTGTCCCTCGCTCGGTGTGCCGCACCTCCGGGTGAAACTGCACCGCATAAATCTTCCTTCCCGGGTGTTCCGCCGCCGACACTGCGTTATTCGTCTCGCCGGTCACCTTGAACCCGCGCGGCAGCGCCACCACGTGGTCGCCGTGGCTGTTCCATATATTCATCTGCCGGGGGAAACCATTGAACAGCTCCGAGCCGTTTCGGATCTCGAGCTTCGCCCGCCCGTACTCCCGCCGCTCCGCCTTTCGCACCTGGCCACCCAGCGTGTGCGCGATCCACTGCAACCCGTAACAAATCCCCAGCACCGGCACGCCCATCGCCAGCACCTGCGGGTCGCACGCCGGCGCTTCGGAGTCGTACACCGAACTCGGCCCGCCCGACAGCACCACCCCCGCCGGCTCCATCTTCCGTATCTCTTCGAGCGAAGCCGTACACGGCAGAATTGCGCTGAACACCTGCTGCTCCCGTATCCGCCGCGCGATCAGTTGCGTGTACTGCCCCCCAAAATCCAGTACAACAATTCCGCCCTTCTCACTCATCCCTTCCCTCTTCTCTGCGCCCCTCTGCGGTCTCTGCGCCTCTGCGTTAGATTCTGTCTGTCTCTTTCCTGAAATCTCCTCTCTTCTCATCCCACCACAAAATTCACCAGCTTATCCGCCACCACAATCCTCTTCCTCACTTTCTTCCCATTCATCTCCGATGCCACTCTCGGCTGCTTCATCGCCCTTGCCGCCAGCTCATCCTCGCCCAGCCCCGCCTCGACCGTAATCCTCGCCCGCACCCTCCCGTTCACTTGCACCACCACCTCGACCTCTTCCTCCGCCGCCAGTTCCGGCGCATACGCGGGCCAACTCGCCTTCGCCAGCCCTCCGGCGTGCCCCAGCTTCTCCCACAACTCTTCCGCCAGGTGCGGAGCCATCGGCGACAGCATTAGTACCAGCAGTTCAAATACGTGCTTCACCGCCGCCGGCCGCGCACTCTCTTCGAGCGGTTCGCTCTCCTGCATCAGGTTCACCAGCTCCATCACCAGCGCCACCGACGTATTAAAGTGCCACCGCTTCTCATAGTCCTGCGTCACCCGACGCAGCGTCTGGTGCGCCTTCCGCAGCAGCGCCTTCTCTTTCTCTGACGCCGTCCCCAGGTCCACCGGATGCGGGTTCCCCGCCGCCGCGACGCCCCTCAACCCTTCCGCGTGCCGCTCCACCAGCCGGTACACGCGGTGCAGGAACCGCGCGCATCCCTCGATTCCCTGCTCGCTCCACTCCATATCTTTTTCCGGCGGGGCCGCAAACAGCGTGTACATCCGGCCCGTGTCGCAGCCGTACTTCTCGGCCATCTCTTCAGCGCCCACCACGTTTCCCTTCGACTTCGACATCGCCGTCCCGCCCTTCAGCACCAGCCCTTGCGTAAATAGGCGCGCGAACGGCTCGCTGTGTTCTACCAGCCTCAGGTCGCGCATCACCCGGCAAAAAAACCTTGCGTACAGCAGGTGCAGGATCGCGTGCACGATCCCGCCGATGTACTGATCCACCGGCGCCCAGTACTTCGCAACAGCCTTGTCCACCGGCAGCTTCTCGTTGTGCGGGTCAAGGTACCGGTAGAAGTACCACGACGAATCCATGAACGTATCCATCGTGTCCGTTTCGCGCCGCGCCGCCCCCCCGCATTTCGCGCACTTCGCGTTCACAAACGCCGGATCGCTCGCCAGCGGCGACTGCCCCATCCCCGTCAGCGCAGTCTCATTCGGCAATACCACCGGCAGCTCCGCGTCCGGCACCGGCACCATCCCGCACTTCGCGCAGTACACCACCGGAATCGGCGTGCCCCAGTACCTCTGCCTCGATATGCCCCAGTCCTTCAGCCGATACGTCGTCTCCGCCCGACCAAACCCCTTCGCCGCGGCATCCGCCGTCATCTTTTCGATGGCCTGCTCCACGCTATGACCCGTGTGCTGCCCCGAGTTCACCAGTTCGCCTTGCTGGTGTTCGTCGTAGGCAGCCTCCATCGTAGCCGGGTCAAGCGACCGCTCGGCATTCTGCACCACCACTCGAATCGGCAATCCGTATTTCTTGCAGAACTCAAAATCGCGCTGATCATGGGCCGGCACAGCCATCACCGCGCCCGTCCCGTACTCCATCAACACAAAATTCGCCACCCAGATGGGCAGCTTCTCTCCATTGAACGGGTTCACCGCACTCCGACCAATCGCCACGCCCTCTTTTTCCGCCGTCGCCAAATCCTCAGCCTTCATCGACCTCTGCCGCAGGCTCCCCACCAGCGTCTCAATCCTCGCCTGCTCCTTCACTCCCGCGATCAGCTTCCCCAGCAGCGGGTGTTCCGGCGCCAGGATCACCGCTGACGCTCCATAGATCGTGTCAATCCGTGTCGTAAACACCTCAATGCTTTCGCCCGCCATCCCCTCCACGCCAAACCTCACCCTCGCCCCGCTCGACTTCCCAATCCAGTTCCGCTGCATCACCAGCACGCGCTCCGGCCATCCATCCTTCAGCGTCTCGAGCCCCTCCAGCAGCTCATCCGCATACTGCGTAATGCGCAAAAACCACTGTTCAATCTCCCGCACCTCCACCGGCGTATCCTCATGACGCCAACAGCACCCGTTCACCACCTGTTCGTTCGCCAGCACCGTGCAGCACTTCGGACACCAGTTCACCCGGCTTTTCTTCCGGTAGGCCAGCCCGCGCTCCAGCATCCGCAGGAAAAACCACTGGTTCCAGCGGTAGTATTCCGGCTCGCACGTCGCAATCTCCCGCCGCCAGTCGTAGCTGAACCCGAACCGCTCCAGCACGCGCTTGAACTCCGCTACGTTGCGCATCGTCCAGTCGCGCGGCGCGATCCCGTGCTGGATCGCGGCATTCTCCGCCGGCAGACCAAACGCGTCCCAGCCCATCGGGTGCATCACGTGGAATCCGCGCATCCGCTTGTAGCGCGCCACCGCGTCCCCGATGGTGTAGTTCCGCATGTGGCCCATGTGCAGCGTCCCCGACGGGTACGGCAGCATCTCCAGCACGTAGTACTTCGCCCGCCCCGGCGCTGCATCGGCCTCAAACACCTTCTGCTCGCGCCAGACCCTCTGCCACTTCGCCTCGACCGCCTGTGCCTCGTACTCCCCCACGTCCCTCTTCCCTCTTCTCTGCGTGCCTCCGCGTACGGCGCCTGCCCCGACCTGGTCGGGGCGCCTCTGCGTTAAGTCTTTTTTTTCTTTTTGGTCTTCGTCTTGCGACTTCCTGCTTGCCCTTTTCGATCCTTCCTCAACATCGAAAACCCATTCTCCGCCCTCGGCGCCTGTTTCGCCTCAACCCCCACCAGCTTCCACAACGTCTTCACATTTCTCCGGTCGTCTCCCGGCTTATCAATCGGCGTCTCCAGGATAAACGCCCTTCCCGCCAGACCCATCGGTCCACGCGGCGAGAGCCTCGGGTGTCTCAGAATCCGCCGGAACGCCTCCATTCCAATCTTCCCCTTCCCGACGTGCTCATGCCGGTCCACTCTCGACCCCATCTTCGTCTTCGAGTCGTTCACGTGTACCACGCACACCCTCTCGAGCCCCACTGTCCGGTCAATCAACCCGAGCGTCTGCTCCAGCCCCGCCTCCGACCGTATGTCGTACCCGGCCTCGAACGTATGCGCCGTATCCACGCACACGCCCAGGTCCAGCTCCGAGCATCCCGCCACAATCGCCTCAATCTCCTCAAACCTCCACCCCAGCGCCGACCCCATCCCCGAGGTATTTTCAATCAGTATCCGCAGCCCGCCCAACTTCAATCCCTTCACCGCCTGCCGCAATCCCTGCGACACCGCCGTCACCGCCTCGGCCAGCGGTGTCCCTCGACCCGACCCCGGATGCGCCACCAGGTAATCGGCTCCCAGCGCCATCGCCCTCACCAACTCATCGCGAAAAGCCTGGATCGACCGCACCCGCATCACCCGGTCCGGCGACGCCAGGTTGATTAAATAGTTGTCGTGGATCGCCAGCGGCCCCAGCCCCAGCTCGTTCCGCCTCGCCCGAAATCGCGCCGCATCCACCTCTGCAATCCGACTCCCGCCCATTCGCGGCCACATCCGCGGGCTCGACGAAAAAATCTGCAACGCATTGCAGCCCAGCTTCGCCGCGCTTTCCAGCGCCGCCGTCAGGTCTCCTGCAATGGACGTATGGATTCCAACTCGGTAGCTGCCGTCCGCCCAAAATGGCGGAATTGGCTCAGGGAGGGGTTCGGGGCGGTATTCGTCCTCGGCGTGGTAAACCAGTGGTGTACTTTTCTGTTCTTCGTCCATCTGGTAGGACAGGCTTCAGCCTGTCCACTCCCCTCGTCTGGGTAGGCCGGCGCTTGTCCCAAGCCCGCCG
>Ga0209109_10000516_pt1 | contig 20580 bp, 15 predicted proteins | sample Rifsed10ft2_FD_184004 | JGI IMG/M metagenome (GOLD analysis project Ga0209109, IMG submission 184004) | Soil microbial communities from Rifle, Colorado, USA - sediment 10ft 2 (version 2) | ecosystem: Environmental > Terrestrial > Deep subsurface > Rock core/Sediment | place: Rifle, Colorado... | reverse complement strand
AGGCCCTGCCGCCAGGTTTCAACACCCGCCACAGTTCTGCCACGAATCGAAAGGGGCCGAGGTTGAAGATCACGTCTTCCGGCAGGTCCGTGCCCAGCGGCAGCCGCACGCGTCTGATCCAATCCAATGCTTCCTGATGCTGCGGCCTGTCGCCTGTTCCTTCCTGGAGTTCTTTCCTGCTCAACTTCACCGGGGTCATGTCGGCCATGTTCTCGTTGTCGATGACGAGGTCGACGGAGTGGTCTTTAAAGGGCAGCCATTCGCCGTTGGCGCGGGTGCCGATGCCGCTCCAGCCTCCGGCCTTGGCGCGGCTGACTTGTAGCGTGAGGAAGGGTTGTGTGATGTCGAGGGAGATGTACCGGATGGTCTGTTTTTCAAACGGCAAGAGTTCCTTGCCCAACTCACGGGCGAGGTATCCGAGTCCGCCGCCCACTTCCAGGATTACGTGGGGTTTGGGCGTGAACCAGCCCAGCTTCCGCAACTGCCGCATGAGCAGCCGGCCGTAGGTCAAGCCGTTGAGCGTGTCGTTCGGCTCCCGGAAGAGATGCGAGACAGTGGTTTCGATCAGGTCGAAGTGGTCGTCGTCTCCACCGCTGTCGGTCAGTTCGTGGTGATGAAAGCCTTCTAGATGCTCTTCCCCCTCGAACCCTTCCTGTCCTGACCAGCCTTCCCGAATTTGTTGAAGGAGCAGATCCCACTTGGCCTTGTGGCGGTGGCCACCCGGGGGCTCTGTGCCGAAATAGCACAGCGAGTAGGTGGGCAGGGCCCAATGTGCCAAATGCCATTGCCCCGGCTGTCCGTCCGGTCCGCAGACCTTCGTCCCGTATTTCTCCACCAGCGCCCCGACCGTGGTGTGGCCGTCCATCGCCTGTAACATCTCCAAGCCTGTGCGATTCAGTCGTATGATCGGCAGGTTGTCATCGAGGGGGGCGAACCACCATTCGTCTTCGTTGGGTTGATAGGCGACGAGGTCGGGGATGTGCCAGGCCAGTCGGCTGAGCGTCTCTCCGGTGAGGTTGAGCGGTTCGTGCGTGGCGACAGCTGGTTTCATGATCGACGTGACCAGTTAGCCCGGATTATTCATGAATGCCGTCGCGAGGCGTTCGAGACCGAAGCACGCCGGGGCTTCTCGCAAGTAAGGCCGACGTAGGCGAACGCTCAGTCCGTCGAGGAGGACGAACGAGAAAAGCCTCGCCGAGCGAGAGGATCGGACGACGTAGCAGGTATTCATGAATAGTCCGGGGTAGCGGGCCGCAGCCTACACGACGGGCTGGGTTTCTCGCAAGGCCTGAAGGGACGTGAATCGTCGTTCGTTTCTCGTGAATCGCGCGAGACATGCGAGACGAGCGGGATGTGGAAGACCAGCGAGACTGATCGGAACAACGATCTGCGCGTGTGTCGCCTGTTGCGCCCCTCTCGCCTTTCTCGCACATCTCGTTTTTCTCGCGATACGAGCGACGGGTTCTAGAGCTGGGAGGGGACGAACGTGTCTGTGACGGTAATGACTCCGTGCATGATGGGATGGATGCGACAGAGATAGGGGTAGTGACCGGGAGCCAGCCCTGGAAGTGTAAAGCTGCCGCTTGGCAGGACGATCCCGGAATCGAACGCGCAGGCGTTCCCATCTTCAAAACAGCCCAAGTGGGTAATCGTGTGTTCGGTGGCTGTGGGGTTGTCCCATCTGATGGGGGATCCGCTGGATACAGTGGCTGACCTTGGGACGAAATAGGGTGACCCGCTATCGATGATGATGGCGGTGTAAGGAGGCGTGGCGGTTGTTGGCCAGGCAGTGAAGAGTCCAAGCGACAAGATGGCGATGATCATCCGTGTTTTCATAGTCGTACTGGTACGTCGAATTTACACACAATTATTTTACCATGTCGGTTAATGGAGGAAGTAGTGTCAACCCGGCAAGATTATTGGCCCTCCCTCTTGACGTCGTGGCTTGTTTGTAGGATTCTCCCATTTGTTGGCAGTTAATCCGGGGGGTTGTTGTGGCAGACCCACAATTGCCTCACTCTTTGCCCCTCCGGTTCCTGCTCTCTGTTGCGCTCACGGTGATGGACAGGGCGAGGCCGGGCTGGTGAGAAGAGCGACTTTTTCGCCATCCTGTGAGAGGGTGTAGAGGGAGAGTTGCAAGACCCTAGAGGTTCATGCTAGATGGAGGCCGCGTTAGACATCCAATGGATGAGAGAGGAGAAATTCGATGGCGAAGAACAAAAAGCAGCCGGCGAAGAAGACATCTGCAAAAGCAAAGGCTAAAGCCAAAGCAAAGCCCGCAGTGAAGAAGGCAGCCAAGAGACCAGCGACAAGGAAAGCTGTGAAGAAGACTGCCAGGAAGGCAGCCAAGAAATCAGCGACAAGGAAAACTGCCAAGAAGACTGCCAGGAAGGTAGCCAAGAAATCAACGACAGGAAAAGCTGCTAAGAAATCCACCGAGAAGACTGCCAAGAAGCGCGCTGCAGCGGCACCCAAAGCGGTTCAGATGAAACCGATGGGGAAGACGGTTCCAGCAGTTTCGTCCAAACCAGCGGCCCCAGCTCTCGACAAAAAATCCGTGAAGCCGTTTGTGGATGAGGAGCCCCAGCAGTCCTTGCTATCGCGGCCGATGGGGTCGCCGACGCTGAAGGATCCCGATCTTGACGAGGAACTGGCGGAGGAGGATGTGGATATAGCTGTTGAGGCCGATGAAGATGTGGAAGAAGAACTCACGCTGGACGGGGAAGATGAAGACGCAGATTTTCCTGAAAAACCAGAAAGCCTGTTAGACGACGCAGACGATTACCACACGCACTGACATTCGCATGGGATGCCTATTCTGCACGACTCAGTCGAGTCGTCCGGCCGGATGACGCTGTGAGTCTGTCCTAACCCGCATTATTCATGAACGTTTCTGCTGCAATCGCGAGCTGCTTGGCGAGAGGCAATAGGCCAGAGGCAAGTGGCGAAGACTTCCGGTCGGAAACACGGCTTTTCCCTCTAGCCCCTAGCCTCGCGCCCATCGCCTGGCCTGTTGGCACGATTTCTCGACAAACCTTCGTGAATAATGCGGGCCAGAGGCTAGGGGTGATCAGAAGGAGTGTCTTCCCTCTCGCCTCGCCCCTCGCCTAGCTCCTATTATAATGAGTCATTTTTTGTTCCTGGCCGGGGCCTTGCGAGAACGCACCTCGGAGGAAAGTGCCGAGCTGCAACTCGGGCACGGCCTCTGGGGACTCTGCACCGGGCTAATCCGGACGAATCTACATACATATCTCGATGCGCAGTCCCGGGGACTTGTCTATGTGCTGAAGGTCGGGCTCTGTGCAGAATTTCAGATCGTGCCGCCTGTGTTGGACTTTTCCGCGTTGGATGCGTTCCTCAGTGACGAATTGAGAACTGAAGCCAGATTTGGCTTTGTGCGAATTGATGGGGTACGCCGGTTGGCCTGCTCATCTGCTGCGAGCCAGGCGCTGTTGCTTAACGTGTTGCAGATTGCCGATCAGGCCGAACTCACTCGACGATTGAAATTGGGCATGCATCGGTTGACGCAAGCGGAGTATGACGCGATCATGCGGGAAATCACGGCTTAGCAGGATGCTCAAAAAGTCCGTCCAGCAAGGCCGCAGCGAACTATCACTTAATAAGGGGTGGCTGGGATGATCCCAACTGCGCGCGTCCAACGAGGGGAGTTTGCGACCGCGCGTTGCGCGAGCACGGGGATCGTCCCAGCCACCCCGCCTCCTTTTTCAGCATCCTGCGCTAGATCCGTTGGCCTGTCATGAGCTGGTAGGCCTCATCGATCGTATCCACTTCCTTCACCGTCACATTGAGCTGAAACTCCAATTCGTTCAGGTTCCATCGCGCGTCATGAATTTGCCCGCGTGGAACCAACACGGTGCGATACCCTTCTCGTGCGGCGGCACGAATCTTATCCGGAATGTTGCCCACCGGGCCGATCTGTCCTCCCGGCTCAATAGTTCCGGTTAGGGCAATGCCCCGCTGAATGTGCTCCCCCTTGAACATGGCGATGAATCCCACGGCCATAGCTGCGCCGGCGCTTGGTCCGTCGCTGCCTGTGGGTTGATAGGCTACCCCTTGCACAGAGACGGTCCCGCTATGCTGGACCGAGGGCGTGCGTTCGACTGCATAGGCAAAGGCCTGAGCCATGGCGCCTAAATGAGTGTTCCCCAGGCGCACGCCGGCGAGGAGCCATTGGAGTTGAACGGGATTCGGTTCCGGTTTCTTATCCCACCACATCATCAGGATTTCAAACACGCCAAGATTGTTTTGGCGAATGGCCCCCAGGACCGGGAGTTCGATGACACTGTCCGCTGAGACTGAGGCAGGGATTCCACAAAGGAGGGTGACGATCAATATGTAGGTGGCGGCAAGATGGCGTGGCATCATGGGGCTCCCAAGCAGGCTGGTTGCTCTGGCTTGTTTGGTTTGTTTCGTTTATTTGGTTGAACCAGACAAACCAGATAAACCAGATGAACCAGAAAGACCAGATAGACGAGCTAGACCGGATGAACCAGACAATCTCCTCGCGAAAGTGTAGCAAATCCGGTTGGGTAGTACAGCGAGTCGGCAGTTCTTGCCTTGCGTTGGGCCATGGCATTCCGTATAAGGGCCAGCATGATGATTCGGATGGTTGCATGGCTCATGGTGGGAGGGCTGGCTATTCTCTGGTTACCGCTCGGTGCCGCAGCCTCGAACTGTCAGATGGAAACGCCTGCTTCAGGACCGGGAGCGGCGTTGACGCGGCATCTGGGCGCCGACTGCACGGAGCAAGAGCGAGAGGCGCAAGCGATGGATGCGACGGAGCTGCTGCAGGCGTTCAGGGAAGGGAAGGGGATTAATCTCTCAGGGGTGGTCATTCGCGGCGATCTGTCTTTGGACACGTTGCCTGTTGGTCCGTTGCCGCCCGAGCTTGAGGGGATGAAGGAGCTGCAGGGACGTGAGGTACGAATGATTCCCGGCCCCATGTCAATCGTCAATTCGGTGGTGCACGGGGTGATCAGGCACGGATCGACACAAGGGCTGCTGGTGGTGAAGGGGCCTGTGACGTTCAGCGGGACCAAGTTTGAGCAGCTGGTGGATCTCTCACGGGCCCTGTTCATGGAGCCGGTGACGTTGTCTGGTGCACGGTTTTTGCGGGAGAGCTATTTTGTGCAGGGCCGATTTCTGCGCGACGTGTTTGCTGATAATACGGCATTTGGCCCGCATACGAGGTTTCACCGTTCTGTTTTCCAGGGGGCGGTCACATTCCAGCAGTCGGGGTTCAATGGGCTGGCGGAGTTCTTGGAGGTGGTCTTCGAGAAGGATGTCAATCTGTCGCGCACCTCTTTCAAGTTAGGCACCGGGTTTTCCGGGAGCCGTTTTCAAGGTCTGGCGGATTTCTCTGATGCATCGTTTGACCGCGAGGCGTATTTTACCTTTACCCTCTTCGACGGGGACGCGTACTTTCGCCGGACCACGTTCCGATCGACGGCGGATTTTTCCGATGCGTCGTTCAAGGGACGAGACGACTTTTCCAAAGTTTTGTTCGAAAAAGGTTCACTGTTTACCAGAGCGACTAGATCGGCGACCGGACAGGCACCCCTGGTGCTCGAAAATCAGACAGTACAGTATGCGATCACCCTCTCCATTCTGGTGTTCTGCGCCCTGCTGATCGTCTATCTGATTCGGTCGCGGTGACGGGGGAAGCCTCATCCTCGCCCACCACTACTAATAGATGGAGACTTGCTCCTCTCCACCAAAGCTGGTATAAGTCCGCTTGTGGATAACCACTTCGACGCCACCGAACAAACCGAACTGCCCTATCAGGTTCGCATCGAGAACTTTGAAGGGCCCCTCGATCTTTTGCTCCATCTCATTAAGAAGAGCGAGATCAATATCTACGACATTCCCATCCACCTGATTGCCCAGCAATACCTCACCTATATTGAGGCGATGGAAGACCTGAATCTGACTGTCGCGGGGGAATTTCTCGTGATGGCGGCGACCTTGCTCCAGATTAAATCCAAGATGCTGCTTCCCGCCGATGAGACGGCCGCTGATGAGGAAGACGGGCCCGATCCCCGTGAGGAATTGGTGCGGCGGCTGCTCGAGTACAAGCAGTTCAAAGACGCTGCCCGTCAGTTGGACGAACATGAGCGGATGTGGCGGGAGATTTACAGCCGTGAACAGAGCCAGGCGGTCGAATTGGAGTCGGATGAGACGCTGTTGGACAATGTCGGCCTGTTCGATTTAGTCGATGCGCTGCAGGGAATACTCGCGCGCAATCCCGGCAAGACGTTCATGGAAATCCTGCCCGACAACTTGACGGTTCGGGAGCGGATGAACGCGATTTTGGAAATGTTGGAGGGGCAGGAGTCGGTGAATTTTGTCGAGCTCTTCGAGCCGTCCTGCCATCGTCTTGTGATCATTGTCACATTTTTGGCGTTGTTGGAACTCATGCGGCTGCGAACGGCTCGGGTATTCCAGGCAGAACATTTTGGGCCGATTCTCGTGTCGCGCGCTTTCTCACTCGTACCAGATCCGGCAGAAATGGATGATGCTGAATGGAGGGGAGCATGAGCTCAATTGTGGAACAAGAAACAGACGACATGGCTCCGGCAGAGATAGTGTCGGTTATTGAATGCAACGAGGAGCCAGGCGATGCGGCAAAGGACGCCGGCGTCGAGGCGATGAACAGCCAGACGGAGGGCATCGACGCGCGGGAACTCAAAGCCATTCTCGAAGCGGTCTTGTTCGTGTCGCCCGAACCGGTGCCGGTCGCTCGGCTGATGTCTATCGTGGGGACAGTCTCAAAAGCCGAAGTGGTTCAGGCTTTGGATCTTCTCACGTACGACTTGGATCAGGATGGGCGAGGCATTCAGCTTGTGCAGGTTGCAGGTGGGTATCGGCTGGTGACGAAGCAGGAGTATGGGCCCTGGCTGAAACGGATGGATAAAGCCAAGGTGGTGCAAAAGCTCTCTCGTTCTGCGCTCGAATCCCTCGCCATTATTGCCTACAAACAGCCGCTCGTGCGGTCTGAGATCGAAGAGATTCGTGGCGTCGAGACGTCCGGTGTCCTGCGCACGTTGTGTGAGCGCAAGCTGGTGCGAATCGTCGGGCGGAAAGAGGTGCCTGGTCGGCCGATCATGTATGGGACGACCAAGTTCTTCCTTGAGCATTTCGGGTTACAAGATTTGAGCCAGCTCCCGCCGTTGCGTGAATTCAAAGAACTCGGCGAGTCCGAGCAGGCCCTCCTGCCTATCGAAGAAGAGTCACTGGTGGCGATCGAGACGTCCGAGACGCCCTACTCCGACGAACTCCCCCTTTCGAGTGATCGTGCGGAAAGTGAGGCCGTGGTGGCCTTCGATGCAGAGACCAACGAGGCACTCATCGAAGAACCGGTCGAACAGGCCTGAGCTTCAAAAAACGTGAATCGTTAAACGTGAAACGTCAAAGGTTGCGGAGAAAGAGCACTCGGCAGTCCTACGTTCACGCTTAACGTTTCACGTCTCGCTGGACGGCCTTTTTGAGCATCCTGGGCACGGAACCGGGGCCACCTCACACTGACCTCATCTCGCCCCTGCCCCTCGACGAGAACGATCTTCCGTGATCGGTCACATCAAGAAGGTACTGTCGGTGTCGGCACGAGCGTGGTGATGAATGTTTGCAGGGGGAGAGCAGTTTTGCAGATATTTTTGGTCATCGATCGGTTGAAGTTTGCCCGCATCACGCCATTCTGTTTCTTGACTCTCTTTCCGCCGCTTTGTTAGAATTTTCAATCCAACTCTAAGTCATTGAATGGCCCCTTGTTTCTTCGTAACTACTCAGGTAGATAGGCTGAAGGTTTTTAGGGGTTGGGCTTCTTGCGTAACGATGATTCATCTCTGCTTGAACCCAAGGTCGTAGAAACCGGGACGGTATTAAATGGCTTGGTTCGTGTTTTGCGAGATCATGTATAGCCTTCAGCCTGAACACCTGAGTAGTTACGTTTCTTCCAACTGGGCGGCTTTAGCAACAGGATGCACCACCACATGATCAAAGCCTGGCTGCTCGACGAGATGTTTCAGTGTAATCGAACGCATCTGACCATTGAAGGCATCCAGGGAGAGTGGGGTGCCGGCGATTCGATCGCCGCAGAAGAAGAACTTCCACCACCGCCGGCAAACGTGGTCGCGAAATCGGGGAATGGTCGGATCACCATTACCTGGGATCCCGTTCCCGATGCCATGTACTACAATCTCTATTTCCAAACCACCAAGGGCGTGATGATCAAGTTCTCCGATCTCACGCGTCCGATTGCCGGCGACGATGATTTTAAAGCCGTCATTGGGGTGAAAAAAGATAAAGGCACCTGTTTAGAAGGCATCCAGAGTCCGTTCGTCCATGACGATCTAGCCAATGGGACCTGCTACCACTACGTCGTCACGGTGGTGACGCAGAAGGGGGAGAGTCTCGAGTCTCAAGAGGTCATGGCGATTCCCTCGCCCTATCTGTTGGCCCTGAGTATCGGTCGGGAAGGCGTGGACGACGGGGAGTTCAGCTCGCCCACTGGAATCACGCTCGACAAGGATGGCAACATTTACGTTGCTGATACTGATAACCATTCGATTCAGAAACTCGATAAGTCGGGGAAGTTTCTTGCGCGATGGGGTGGCGATCCCTCTTCTCAGGAAGGGAGCTTCTACTACCCGCGTGGATTGGCAGTCGGGCCGAACGACGTGCTCTATATCGCAGACAGCGGCAATAACCGCATTCAGAAATTCGATCTCGACGGCAATGTGATGCAGGCCTGGGGTAAGTTCGGGTTTGCGTGGCGCGGGGCCGATCTGGGCAGGTTCGATGTGCCCTGGGGGCTGGCGACGGACGTAGAAGGGAATCTCTACGTTTCCGATACGAGCAACGCACGCATTCAGAAGTTCACCTCGGACGGGACGGCGTTACTCAAGTGGGGTCGTGACGGGAGCTTCGACGGTGCCTTCTTTTTCCCCCGCGGCGTAACGGTCGATTTTGTCGGCAATATCTTCGTGGCCGATGAAAGCAACAATCGCATTCAGAAGTTCGATGCCCGTGGGAGCTTCCTAGCCAAGTGGGGGCGGGAGGGGGCGGGCCCGGGCCAATTCAAGTCCCCCTGGGGGATTGCCTGCGATGCGCTCGGCAATGTCTATGTGGTCGATACGGGAAACCATCGCATCCAAAAGTTCGACGGCAACGGGACGTTCCTCTGTGCCTGGGGAAACCGCGGACGAACAGAAGGACAGTTGAATTATCCCTACGGGATCGCGGTCGACAAAGAGGGCGCGGTGTACGTGGTCGACAGCGGCAATGGCCGGATTCTTAAGTATGTGCCGACGGACGAAGAGCTCAATCGCGGGAAGGATGAGGCTTCCACCAGTCAGGTGCCGAGTGAGACTCCGTCGCCCCGTAGCGTGGCGGTCAAAGCCGGTGATACGGAAGCCTTCCTGAGTTGGATGCAGGTCCCTGGCGCCCAGTCTTATAACCTATATTTCAATACCGTCCCGAAGCTCACGACCCAGACGGCGACAAAAATTGAGGGCGTGACGAATCCCTATGCGCATACCGGTCTCTCGAACGATACGCCGTACCACTATGCCGTGACCGCGGTGTTTGAGACCGGCGCCGAAAGCGAGTTATCGAGTGAAGTGACGGCCACGCCGGTGCTCATCGATATCACGGCGCCGCAAAATCCTTATGCCGTGATCAATCATGGCGCGTTCATGACGAACACGCCGGAAGTCATCGTCACGATTTCAGCGAACGATGTCGATACCGGAGTCGCAGCCTACTTTGTCTCCGAGGCGCCGATGACTCCCATGGCGGGGACGCCTGGATGGGTTGATGTGACGCCGGCCACCAAGTTCGGCGCGACGATTCCGTTTATTTTGTCGCCGGGAGACGGGCAGAAGTCGATCTATGTCTGGTTTAAAGATGTAGGAGGGAACGTCTCCGTCCCTGCAAGCACCACGATTTTGGTCAATACGTCGGGGTATCTGTGCGTATCTCAATGGGGCCGTACGGGTCGCGGTGCATCATTGCTGCATGGCGGCGAGTTCATGGCCCCGGTGTACGGTCTTTGCGTCGATCAGCAAGGATCGCTGTTCGCGGTCGATAACGGCAACAACCGGGTTCAGAAATTCGACAATGCCGGAAACTTCATCATCCTCTGGGGAAATTTCGGTTCGGCCAATGCGAACTTCCATAACCCCACCGGGATTGCGTGCGACGGCAAGGGCGACGTCTGGGTGGTCGATACGAACAATCACCGTGTCCAGAAATTCGACGGGAAGCTCGGCGGCTATCTCATGAAGTTCGGGTCGCGCGGAAACGGCGAAGGGCAGTTCAACTCACCCTGGGGCATCGCGGTCGACCGAGTGCGTGGGTATGTCTATGTGGTCGACAGCGCCAACTTCCGCGTGCAGAAATTCGATATGAACGGGGAGTTCATCATGTCCTGGGGCAGCTTCGGGAACGGAGACGGCCAGTTCTACTTTCCGCGTGGCGTGGCGGTGGATCAGGCTGATGGGTTTGTGTACGTTGTCGACATGGGAAATCACCGGATTCAGAAGTTCGACACCAGCACCAATGTGTTGCCACAGCTGCTGACCAAGTGGGGCGGCAGTGCCGAGCCGGGCCACGCCAGCAGTCCGCTCGCACAGGAGGCAGGTCAGTTGCGGTCTCCCTGGGGGATTACGGTCGATGGAGTCGGCGATGTCTACGTGTCGGACACCGGCAATCACCGCATCGAGAAGTTCGATAAAGAAGGCAATTTCATCACCCAGTGGGGTGGGTTTGGGAACGGCAAAGGGCAGTTCAATTTCCCCTACGGCATCGCGGTCGACGTCAGAGGAAGCGTGTTTGTCGTCGATAGCGGGAACACCAGGATCGAACAGTTCATGCCGGCGGACGAGGGGAGTGAACGGCTCCAGGAAGTTGCCGAGACAGCAGCGGAGCTAACGCAGGAGTCTGACAGGCTCAAGTCATAAAGTCGTCAAGTCTTTAAGGTCGAAGAACTTTCAAACTGTACCGACTTCGACTTGATGACGTTCAGACATTTAGACTTTCGACGTGTTGACAGTCGGACGTGATGACGGAGCAATTATGCTAGATAAAGAACCACGCTTGGGACTGACCTACGACGACGTCGTGTTGGTTCCGGCCAAGTCTCAGATCTTGCCGAGTGAAGTCGACATGCGTACGATGCTCACTCGCCACATCAAGATCAACATACCCATTATCAGCTCGGCCATGGATACGGTCACCGAGTCCCGTTTGGCCGTCGCCATAGCCCGCGAAGGCGGCCTGGGGATCATTCACCGAGTGTTGTCGCCGGTGGATCAAGCGACCGAAGTGGACCGGGTAAAGAAATCCGAGAGCGGAATGATTCTCGACCCAATCACGATCTCGCCTGATCAAACGATTCGCGATGCCCACGCGTTGATGGCGAAATACCGGATCTCCGGGATTCCCGTCACGAAAGACAAGAAGTTGGTCGGTATTATTACGAATCGCGATCTGCGGTTCGAAACCCGGATGGATTTGAAGGTCTCGCAAATCATGAAGAGAGACAAGTTGATCACGGCGCCCGAAGGGACGAGCTTGGAAAAGGCTCGGGAGGTGTTGCACGAGCATCGGATCGAGAAGCTCCCGGTCGTGAACAAGCATTTCGAGCTCAAGGGACTGATTACCATTAAGGATATCGAAAAACGCATCATGTATCCCAACGCATGCAAGGACGGACATGGCCGACTCTGCGTGGGTGCGGCGGTCGGTGTGGGGCCGGAGACGGAAGATCGCGTGGCGCGGCTCAAGAAGGTCGGGGTGGACCTTATCGTGGTCGATACCGCCCACGGACATTCTCAAGCGGTGCTGAATACGGTCAAGATGATCAAGAAACGTTATCCGGAACTCGAACTGATAGCCGGGAACATTGCCACCGCCGAGGCTGCGAAGGACCTCCTCAGGGCCGGTGTCGATGCCGTGAAGGTGGGTGTGGGGCCTGGCTCAATATGTACGACCCGTATCGTATCCGGAGCCGGGATGCCGCAGCTGACGGCGATTGCCGATTGCGCAAAATTCCTCGCGGGCAGCGGGGTTCCGATTATTGCAGACGGCGGGGTCAAGTATTCAGGCGATATCACGAAGGCCTTGGCAGCAGGCGCCTCCTCGGTCATGCTCGGAGGACTCTTGGCAGGCACGGAAGAATCGCCGGGGGAAACCGAACTGTACCAAGCCAGGACCTATAAGGTGTATCGCGGCATGGGCTCGATCGGCGCGATGGAGCGCGGAGGCGGAGATCGTTACGGGCAGGGCGGTCGTCCGGTGCAGAAGCTGGTTCCGGAGGGCATCGAAGGGCGAGTGCCCTATAAGGGGAAACTCTCCGCCGTCATCTACCAATTGATCGGCGGTGTGAAGTCCGGCATGGGCTATTGCGGGTGCAGGACGATCTCGGACTTACAGCAGAAGGCCACGTTTATTCGCCAGACGGTCTCAGGCCTCCGCGAAGGTCACGTGCACGATGTGATTATTACGAAGGAAGCGCCGAATTACCGGATGGATTGGGAGTAGGACGTTCAACGTTAATCGTTAACCGTGAGCCAATCTCAGTCTGGTACCCACCGTTCTTTTTCCACGTTTCACGTAGCACGGTTAACGAATAACGCACTCCATGGAATTTTGGCACAATAGAATCCTGGTCCTCGACTTCGGGTCGCAATACACCCAACTGATTGCACGCCGCATTCGCGAAGCCCAAGTCTACTCGCAGATTCTGCCCTGCACCGTTCCCTTGGCGACCATTCTTGCCTACCGCCCACAAGGCATCGTGCTGTCGGGTGGCCCTTCCAGCGTGTATGCGAAGAAGGCGCCAAGCGTCCCCAAGGAACTCTTCGATCAAGGCATTCCTATTCTTGGCATCTGCTACGGCATGCAGTTGGTGACACATCTCTCCGGCGGGGAGGTGACCAAGTCCAAGCACCGGGAGTACGGCCGGGCCGATCTGACCATCGACGACAAGAGCGATCTCTTCAAGGACATCGGCAAAGACGGTTCGACCGTCGTCTGGATGTCGCACGGAGACCGTATCGAACGGATGCCGCCGGGATTTCGATCCATCGCGCATACAGCCAATTCACCGATTGCCGCGATGAAGCGCGACGATCGCAAGCGCCGGATCTATTGTCTCCAGTTCCATCCCGAAGTGGTTCACACGCCGGACGGGACTAAGATTCTTCGCAACTTCGTCTACGAGATTTGCGGCTGTAAGCCGACCTGGACCATGCAGTCGTATGTGGATACGGCGGTGCAGCAGATTCGCGAGCAAGTCGGCAAGGAGCGAGTGATCTGTGCGTTGAGCGGAGGCGTGGATTCGTCCGTGGCTGCCGCGTTGACGCATCGGGCCATTGGCGACCAACTGACGTGTATCTTTGTCGACAACGGGTTGCTGCGGGCCGGCGAACGTGATCAAGTGCAGAAGACCTTGGCCTCGCAAATACACCTCAATCTTCGAATTCTCGATCGGACCAATCAGTTTCTGGCCGGTCTCAAGAACGTGATTGACCCTGAACGCAAGCGGAAGATCATCGGTCGTCAGTTCATTGAGAATTTTGAGGAGGAGTCCAGAAAACTCAAAGGAGTCAAGTATCTGGTCCAAGGCACGCTCTATCCCGACGTAATCGAGAGTGTAAGCTTCAAGGGGCCGTCGGCCACGATCAAGACCCATCATAATGTGGGCGGGTTGCCGGCTCGCATGAAGCTCAAGTTGATCGAGCCCTTGCGAGAACTGTTCAAGGATGAAGTGCGGGTGCTGGGTAAGGAATTAGGTTTGCCGGACGAGATTGTCTGGCGGCAGCCCTTCCCCGGGCCCGGGCTTGCCATCCGGGTGCTGGGAGCGGTCACCAAGGAGCGACTGGCAATTCTGCGGGCAGCCGAGTCCATCCTCGATCAGGAGATTCGTGCTGCCGGTTTGTATCGAGAGATTTGGCAATCGCTCGCCGTGTTGTTGCCGATTAGGACCGTGGGCGTCATGGGCGATCAGCGAACGTACGAGTATGTGATCGCGATCCGTGCGGTCACGAGTTTGGATGGCATGACGGCCGATTGGGCCAAGATTCCGAATGACGTGCTGGGCAAGATGTCGAACCGGATCATCAACGAAGTGAAGGGCGTGAACCGGGTGGTGTACGATATCAGCTCGAAGCCGCCGGCCACGATTGAATGGGAATAAGGAACGTGAGGGGTAAGGGGTGAGGGGTTAGGCGTGAATCGAGGGGGAAATGCGGACTTTCCGGTCGCCTCACACCTGACGCCTCACGCCTAACGAGTTATGGAAGTTAGATTGCAAAAAGTCATTGCCGGGACCGGATTGGCTTCGCGGCGAAAGGCCGAGGAGTGGATTGCCGCTGGGCGCGTGACGGTCAACGGCAAGGTTGTGACGGAACTCGGCACCAAGGTCGATCCGGATCGCGTCCACATCAAGGTGGATGGCAAGCACATCAGTTCCACCCAGCCGTATGTCTATCTACTACTGAATAAGCCGAAGAACGTGATGTCGACGCTGAACGATCCGGGAGGCAGGCCGACGGTGAAGGACTATCTCCGCGGGATATCGGTGCGGGTGTTTCCCGTCGGTCGATTAGACTTTGACAGCGAAGGGTTGATGCTCTTGACCAATCACGGCGACTTGGCTCAGACGTTGCTCCATCCCCGTTACCATGTGCCGAAGACCTATCTCATTAAGGTCAAGCAGGTGGTGACCGACGAACATATCAGGCAGTTAGAACAGGGGGTGCAGCTGGAAGACGGCCTGACCAGTCCGGCTATCGTCAAGAAGGTGAAGAAGGCCAAGCAAAACTCCTGGCTGGAGATTACGATCCGCGAAGGGCGTCAGCATCAAGTGAAGCGCATGTTGGAGGCGGTTGGTCATCCGGTCTTGAAGCTGACGCGGATTAGGATGGGTCCGCTGTCGTTGGGTGATCTTGAGTCCGGCGAATTTAGGTACCTGACCGACCGCGAAGCGAACGCGTTGCGCGAGCTTGCGGAACAGAAGCTGGTTTCAGCAGAGGATACAGAGAAGCAGGCTCCGCGGCCAAAGAGGCCGGTCAGTCGTGTTGGATGGGCCCGTTCCAAGAAAGTGAAGGTGGTATGAAGGTCAGAACTCATCGCTGCGGGGAACTCACGAAAGCCGCTGTCGGGCAGACCGTCGTCTTAAACGGCTGGGTTCAGCGGCGACGCGACCATGGCATAGTCATGTTCATCGATCTGCGGGATCGAACCGGGATTACGCAGGTGGTGTGTAACGCCGAACGTAATGCGGCGGTGCACCAAGCCTCCCATGCCTTGCGGAGTGAGTGTGTGGTGTCGGTGACCGGGCAAGTGATGGCCCGCCCTGAAGAGTCTAAGAATCCCAATCTGCCCACGGGGGAGATCGAAGTCTTCGTGGATGCCATCGAGATTTTGAACGAATCGAAGACGCCGCCGTTTGTGATTGAAGACGATGCCGAAGTGACGGAGTCGATCCGACTGAAATACCGCTATCTGGATCTTCGTCGCCCGAAGATGCAGCGGCTCTTGAGCCTCCGGCATGACATCATGCAAGCCGTGCGTGGATTCCTGAATGCGGAACGTTTTCTTGAAGTGGAAACGCCGATTTTGACGAAGAGTACGCCGGAAGGCGCGCGCGACTATCTGGTGCCCAGTCGAGTGAACCCCGGCCAGTTTTACGCGCTTCCGCAGTCGCCCCAGCTCTTCAAACAGGTGCTCATGGTGAGCGGCGTCGACCGCTACTATCAGATCGCGCGTTGCTTCCGTGACGAGGATCTGCGCAACGACCGGCAGCCGGAATTTACACAGATCGACGCGGAACTGTCCTTTGCGGATCGCGAGCAAGTCATGAGCTTGATGGAGCAGATGATCGTCACGGTGTTTCGTGACGCGGGCGGCGTCCAACTGCCGACTCCGTTTCCGCGCATGACCTACGCCGAGGCGGTGGGCCGTTACGGATCGGACAAGCCGGACCTGCGTTTCGACATGCCGCTGCATGACGTCACCGCCTTTGCGGCGGCCAGCGAGTTCAAGGTGTTCAAGGAGGCTGCGACCAAGGGCGGGATCGTGAAGGCCTTGATCGTAAGAGGCGGAGCGGCCACGCCGCGAAGCAGGATCGACGCGCTCGGTGAGATGGCCAAGAGTTTTGGCGCGAAGGGGCTCGCCTGGCTCAAGATTACGGCGGACGGGCAGCTTGAGTCCGTGATCGCCAAGTTCCTGGATGCCAAGGCCTTCGCGGCGGCCCTTCCCGACGCCAAGCCAGGCGATTTAGTCCTCTTCGGTGCCGACAAGGCCGCCATTGTTCACGATGTGCTGGGCCGCATCAGGCTGTTGCTGGGTGAAGAGTTGAAGCTGATCGATACGGCGGCCTGGAAGCCTCTGTGGGTCGTTGAGTTCCCGTTGCTGGACTATTCGCCGGAAGAGAAGCGGTACATCTTCATGCACAATCCCTTTGCCGCGCCGATGGACGAGGATGTGGCGTTTCTGGATTCAGAGCCGCTCAAAGTGCGTGCGAAGGCGTATGATATGGTGCTGAACGGAAGCGAAATCGGCGGCGGGAGTATCCGAAACCATCGGAGTGATATCCAGTTGCGCATTCTCGACTTGCTTGGTATCAACAAGGAACAAGCGCAGGCGAAGTTCGGCTTCCTGCTCGATGCACTCGACTATGGGGCGCCTCCGCACGGCGGAATTGCCTTCGGCCTCGACCGGCTCATCATGTTATTGGGGGAGACTGACTCGATCCGCGACGTGATTGCGTTCCCCAAAACGCAACGGGCACAGTGTCCGCTGACCGATGCGCCGTCTGCCGTCAGTGCCGATCAGTTAAAGGAATTGCGCATCAAGCTCGACCTCGTCGAGTAGGGAGGAGTCACCGCCCTATGGCAGGCAATACGTTCGGCCGAATTTTCACCGTCACGTCATTCGGCGAGAGCCACGGGCCTGCGATTGGCTGTGTCGTGGATGGCTGTCCCCCCGGTCTGGCCCTCTCTGTCGATGACATCCAGCAGGACCTCGATCGGCGCAAGCCCGGCACCTCCCGCCATGTCACGCAACGGCAGGAATCCGATACCGTCGAAATCCTCTCCGGTGTCTTTGAAGGCAAGACCACCGGCACCCCCATCGCGCTGCTTATCCGGAATGAAGACGCCCGCAGCAAAGATTACGGCAATCTGATTGACACCTTCCGTCCCGGTCATGCGGACTACACCTATTGGCAGAAGTACGGGATTCGCGATCATCGCGGTGGCGGGCGCGCGTCTGCGCGTGAAACAGCCGTCCGAGTGGCTGCAGCAGCGATAGCGAAGAAATGGCTCGGAGAGAAGTACGGTGTGGTGATTCGTGGCTACCTGAGTCAGCTGGGCCCGCTTGAAGCGCCGTTTAAGAGTTGGGGTGAGGTCAGCAAGAACCCATTCTTCTCCGCAAGCTCCGAGGTTGTGCCGAAGCTTGAATCATTCATGGATGAGCTGCGGAAGGCCGGCGATTCCGTCGGCGCCAGGATCACGACAGTTGCCGAGCATGTTCCGGTCGGCTGGGGTGCACCGGTCTATGCCAAGCTGGATTCCGATTTGGCCTCAGCCATGATGAGCATCAATGCCGTGAAGGCCGTCGAGATTGGATCGGGTTTCAGCTCAGTGACGCAGCGCGGGTCAGAGCATGGAGACGAGCTGACCCCGGAGGGTTTTGTGACCAATCATGCCGGAGGAATTCTTGGCGGTATTTCAACTGGACAGGATATCGTCGTCACGATCGGGATTAAGCCGACTTCGAGCATCCGTGTGGCCCGCCGGTCCATCGATAAGCTGGGCAAGCCGGTTACCGTCGAAACGAATGGCCGCCACGATCCCTGCGTCGGTATCAGAGCGACGCCGATTGCAGAAGCCATGATGGCGCTGGTGCTCATGGACCATGCCTTGCTCCACCGTGCACAGAACGCCGATGTGAAAACACCCACGCCTAAAATTCCTGCCTCAGCCAAGAAAAGCTCTCGTTCTTCCAGGCCTTCTGGTCCTGCCAAGCTCAATCCTGACCCGGATGAAGCGTAGCCCATTTATCGAGATCGAACGCGCGACGGTCTATCGAGGCGACACCTGCGTCTTTCACAATTTGTCGCTCGTCATTGACGAAGGGACGCATGTCGCGATCTTAGGGCCGAACGGTGCGGGGAAGTCGACGTTCCTCAAGCTCCTCGCCGGCGAGGTCCATGCCTTCCCGCATGATGAGACGCATATCCGGCTCTTCGGTGAAGAGCAGTGGAACGTGTGGGATGTGCGCAAGCGGCTGGGGTTGGTCTCGCACGATTTGCAGCATCAGTACATGGAGCAGGTGACGGGGCTGAAAGTAGTGCTCTCCGGATACTACTCGAGCATCGGCACCTACGGCCACCAAGATTTCACATACGCGCAGATCTCGCGGGCCCATGCGGTGATGGAGGAGCTTGGGGTCAGCTATCTGACGGACCGGCGGTTTGCGGACATGTCGACCGGCGAGCAGCGGCGTTGTCTATTAGGACGGGCGTTGGTCCATGAGCCGACAGCGCTCGTGCTGGATGAGCCAACAAGTGGGTTGGATCTCACGGCCACCTTTCACTATCTGGACTTGGTGCGAACACACATGAAGAAGGGGAAAACCGTTCTGCTTGTCACGCACCACATCCATGAGATCCCTCCCGAAGTGGAGCGGGTGCTACTGCTAAAGGAAGGACGCGTGCTGCAGGACGGAGACAAGGCGCGGGTGTTAACCGAGGCCAATCTCAGCCTGTTGTTCGGCTGCTCTGTGGCACTGGCCCAGGCGAACGGCTGGTATCAAGCTCTTCCAGGGCGTCCATCGTAGCCGCGAGTCGTTTACCCGCCTCCGAGTGTCACCGTAAACGTGAGATCTGCATCGATCCGACGGACCTTCACCAAGACTTTCTGGCCGGGCGTTGTCCGTTCGATCAGATAGTTCTTTAGGTGGGCCGCATCGAGAATCTCCGTGTCCTCGATCGCCAGCAGGATATCGTGCTTTTGAATGCCGGCTTCTTTCGCCGGGTCGGCCACGTCCTTCACGGCCATGCGCCACTTGGTCCCGTCTTTCACTGAGGTCATGTGAATTCCCATTTTGGAGAACGTGAGCGGCTTGCCTGCGAGGGCCGCGTTCACAATCCGTTCGGCGAGAATCCCCGGAATGGCGAAGGTCATGCGGCTGCAATGGGCCTGGGTCTCGTCCTTTTCTGTTTGGATGATGGCGTGCATGATCCCGACGATGTCCCCTTGGGTGTTGAACAATCCGCCTCCTGAGTTGCCGCTGCAGGCTGAGAGGTCGGCTTGGAGGAGGCGCGTCTCGACGGTTTGGAGGAAGGTGTTCGTATTGCCCAGGCGGCCGAAGGCCATGGTGGGGCCCCAGCCGAGCGGATAGCCGACGGTGAAGACCTCCATCCCGGGGGTGGCATCTCCGGCGGCGAACGAGGTCCCTGCCTGCAGTTTGGAGCGATGCTGTTCGGCAATACGGTAGATCACGACATCCATGAACGCGCTGTCACCGACGAGGTCAGCAGGTAGCTCATTTAGATCGAAGGTGAGCATGCGAACGTGCTTCTGGATGATCGTGCCAGTCGAGGGGTCGAGTTTCTCGGCGGCATGTCTTGCGGTAATCACGTAACCATCTCGCAGGTGAAACCCGGTTCCTCGGACGGCGATTTTTCCAGGTTTCTCCGGCGTGCGCTGATCTTGGTTGTCCTCCAGGATGCCGACTGTGGCTTGTTTCGCACGCAGAAACGTGTCCTGGCTGATTGGCGTCGGTTCTGCGCTGAGTGGAGCAGCGAGCATCGTCACGCCGGCCCACGCCGTGAATGCTAATATTCGTGAGGAACGTGAGGCGAAGAGACGACGGATACGCATGGATGATCCTTTCGAGAGAAGCCCAAGTATCAGCACAGTATAATCAGACGGGATTGTTTCCGAAAGGGTGGGGGATAAGAGATTCATTTCCGGAGGATGGTCCGCTGAGTATCTCCGCCCTGACCGGTTTCCCGGGCGGGGCCCGAACTGGCGCGCGGACAGATTAGAATGGTGTGTGTAAGTGGGAAGGCTAGCGAGTTCTTCTTGCCGGTCAGCAGTCCCTCTGTCTGGCTTCGCGACGCTATTTTTTTCGAAATCCGAAAAACATTCCGACCGCTCCCGCACCCGTTGACGGGAGATACCCAGAGAGGATGTGTTTAAGTCCTTCAGCCCCCTGATGTACGGACGCGATGGCGTGGCTGATCTGCGTTTCCACCGTGGTCCAATCGAGATCGATCCAGCCGGTATCTTCCAATACGGCGATGCAGGCCAGCAACCCGCCAGTGATCAGCGCGGCCATTTTCAGAAATCGACGGAATGCCCAGCCAAAGAAGAATCCACTCAGATAGCTGCCCCCCATGCCTACTACAGCAAGCGATGAGAAATCTGCAATCCATGAGGCGAGACCTCCGACAGTCGCCACCGCAGCGGCGATGACGGATTTCGCATTCCAAGGCGCATCGGCCAGAAGGGCTGCACAAAAGCCTTGCGACGATGATTCTTGCGG
>Ga0209109_10000514_pt1 | contig 20597 bp, 22 predicted proteins | sample Rifsed10ft2_FD_184004 | JGI IMG/M metagenome (GOLD analysis project Ga0209109, IMG submission 184004) | Soil microbial communities from Rifle, Colorado, USA - sediment 10ft 2 (version 2) | ecosystem: Environmental > Terrestrial > Deep subsurface > Rock core/Sediment | place: Rifle, Colorado... | reverse complement strand
GGGGGTTTTTCATCCTTATTGATAATTTCCATCAAGCGCCTGTGCGCGGCATCGCGGCCGGTCAGCAGCTTGCCGCTTAGCAGGAGCCGGTCGCCGGATTTCCACGTGGCGATCTCTTCGCGCGTGACCGTGTCGAGATTGACGCGTCGGCTGGTGCTGAAATCGAGCGTGAGCTTGGGCCAGTCTTCGAGGTTGGGGGGATCCAGGCTGACCGGTCCGCTGCCGTCGAGCACAAAATGCGCGTGCCGCGTGGCGGCGCAGTTCGGCAGCAAGGCCACGGGCTTCGAGGCTGCGTGCGTGGGATAGTCGGTAACTTTCACATCGAGTACCGTAGACAACCCGCCCAGTCCTTGCGCGCCGATCCCCAGCGCATTTACTTTGTCGTACAGTTCCAGCCGCAGTTCCTCGGCGCGATTCGAGGGGCCACGGGCCTGCAGTTCATGAATGTTGATCGGTTCCATCATTCCCCATTTCGCCATGAGCATCGCCTTTTCCGGCGAGCCGCCAATGCCGAGCGAGAGAATGCCGGGCGGGCACCAGTCGGCGCCCATGATCGGAACCTGTGACAGCACCCAGTCGACGACGCTGTCATTGGGGAGCAGCATCGCGAATTTCGATTTGTTCTCCGATCCGCCGCCTTTGGCCGCGACGATGACTTCCACCTGGTCACCGGACACGAGTTCGACATGCGTCACCGCCGGGGTGTTATCGCGGGTGTTCAGGCGCTTTCCATCCGGATCGGACAGAATCGAGGCGCGCAGTTTATTGTCCGGATCGAGATACGCGCGGCGCACGCCTTCGTTTACCATCTCCGGGATGGTCATCCGCGCTTCCCAGCGCACGTCCATGCCGACGCGGAGAAACACTATACAGATACCGGTATCCTGGCAGATGGGACGGTGACCTTCGGCCGCCATGCGCGAATTGATCAGGATCTGCGCCATCGCGTCCTTGGCGGCGGGCGATTGCTCGCGTCGATAGGCCTCGTGCAACGCCTCGATATAATCGACCGGGTGATAGTACGAAATGAACTGGAAGGCGTCAGCGACACTCTGGATAAAATCTTGCTGTCGAATGGCGGTCATGGTGAGTCCCCGGATTTCCGGCAGGGAGACAAATCTACCACACGTCGGTGTGATTTTCCCGCGGCTTCACTACTGCCCGGGTAAATCCGGTTGTGATCAAATCCGTTGCATCTCGGAATCTCGGCAACCATTGTTGTCGCGTCAGGCACAAAAGTTTAAGCTGGCGTGAAAAGCCAATAAGTCAGATCGATACCGTCCACAACACGAGCCTCACTTCTTTGAAAAATAACCCGAAATACGGCGCTTATTCGCTGTTGCGCTGGAGCGCATTTGGTCTCGTGGTGCTGGCCTATATGCTTTCGTTTTTTCATCGCGTCGCTCCCGCTGCGATCGCCACCGATCTGCAACAGGCTTTCAGTGCCAGCGCGGCGGCGCTGGGCGGGCTCGCGGGCATTTATTTTTATGTCTACACCGTGATGCAGGTCCCTACCGGTATCCTGGTGGATACACTCGGTCCACGTCGTATTGTCACGCTTGGCGGTATCGTGGCCGGCATCGGCTCCGTCATGTTCGGTCTGGCATCGTCAATGACCGATGCCTCGATTGGACGATTCCTGGTTGGGCTGGGTGTATCGGTGACCTTTATCTCAATGCTCAAGCTCAACGCCTCGTGGTTTCACGACCGGCACTTTGGTACTGCGACCGGACTGACGGTCCTGCTGGGGAACCTGGGCGCCGTCATGGCGGCGGCGCCGTTCGCCTGGGTGTTGCAGTTTACCTCCTGGCGCAGTGTGTTCATCGCGATCGGCGGCCTGTCATTTGTGCTCGCTCTGCTCACCTGGTTTTTCGTGCGCGATCATCCGGGTGCAGCCGGTCTACCCAGCATGCGAGAACTGGATGGCAAGGCGGCGCACCCGCCGCATCAAGGTCACTGGTTTGATGGCCTGATGATGGTGCTCGGAAATCGCCTGACCTGGCCAAACTTCTGGTTGAACCTCGGACTGGGCGGTTCGTTCCTCGCGTTCGCGGGCTTGTGGGCGGTACCGTTTCTGCAGGAGGTTTATGCAATGAGTCGGACCACCGCCACCATCCACACGAGCCTGTTGCTGGCCGGGTTCGCTTTCGGCGCCATGACGATCGGTATGATTTCCGATCGCCTGGGCCGGCGCCGGCCGGTGCTTGTTGCAGCCACTTTGCTGCACCTGGTGTGTTGGCTCCCCTTGGTCTTTTCTTTGCCGATGCCGCGGTGGTTGAGTTTCCTGTTGTTCCTGCTCATGGGGCTTGGTGCCGCGGGCTTCACCCTGAGCTGGTCCTGCGTCAAAGAAGTAAACCGGCATGCGCTTTCGGGGATCGCCACCAGTGTCGCCAACACCGGCGTATTCCTCGGTACCGGCATACTGCAACCGCTGGTAGGCTGGACCATTGACCGCGCCGGCTCCGGACAGGGGGCGGCGATGCAATACCGGCTGGGAATCCTGATTTTCTTTGCGTTCGTGGTATTCGGATTTTTGGCCACCCTGCGCGTCCGTGAAACCTATTGTCGTTATCTCTCTGAATAACCGCGTTTAGCGGGATTTACCTGCAAAATGGACTTCCGCTGGTCTGGTTAAGCACGTGAATTATTACGCAAGAATCAGAAATTGATCGGGGTCAAATTATTTGAGTTTGGAATCCAGTAATGTATCGCCACATGATCGCAGGAGACCCTTTCCATGAGTAATCACTCTGCCGCCGTTATTTCCCTTATCGTGGCCATGTTTATCGGTGGCCTGCCACACGCTGTCGCCAGCGAGGTCACCGTCTATAAGAGCGCTACCTGCGGATGCTGCAACAATTGGATTGCGCACATGAAGCAGAACGGTTTCACTGTGAAAGCGGTAAACGTGGCGGATCCCGTATCTTACAAAAAAAAATATGGTGTGCCCCTGAATCTTGCCTCCTGCCATACCGCCTTGGTCGAAGGTTACGTGATTGAAGGCCATGTGCCGGCGGCCGATATCAAGCGACTGCTCAAGCAGCGCCCCAAGGTTAGCGGATTGATTGTGCCTGGGATGCCGGACGGCTCACCCGGTATGGAGCAGGGTAATCCTCCGGTGCCATACGATGTGCTCACCTTTGACAATCGCGGCAAGGTAATGGTGTATTCCAGGCATTGACGATCTCGTCCTTTTCAGAACGAAAAACGCGCATCTCATTCCCGGCAAAACCTGGGCTGGTTGAATTCAAAATAATTGAGCGAGTTCCGCATCGGGTACCGCTTTAGTTGCGTTCTGATTAAGCGGGAGAAACGGCAGCGGATTGTTTACCGATTTCAACGGGCGAGGACCGGGATTACGCTACACCGTATTTTTTGAACCACGCCTGCAGGCGTTTCCAACCGTCCTGTGCCGGTTCCAGGCGATAGCTCGCGCGGTAATCGGAATGAAAAGCGTGTGGGGCGTTGGGGTATATGATGATCTCTGAGGGGTGCTTCGCGGCTTTAAGTTCATCCTGCATCATTTCGACCATCTCGACCGGGATGCCCTGGTCCTCGGCGCCATAAAGGCCCAATACGGGCGCCTTGATTGACTTGACCAAGTCGAGCGGATGCACCGGGTGTAAATCATCGACGACGCCGGTGAGTCGACCGTACCACGCCACACCGGCCGTGAGTCGGGGACTGTGCGCGGCATACAACCAGACGATTCTTCCACCCCAGCAAAAACCGGTGATACCGAGTTTGGAACCGTCGCCTCCGTTCTTGGATGCCCAGGCGAACGTTGCGTCCAGATCGGCCATGACCTGTGCATCGGGCACTTGGGCGACAACATTACGTATCTCATCGATATTCGTGATTTTTGAGACGTCGCCCTGGCGCGCAAAGAGTTCGGTCGCCACGGCGTGATAGCCCAGTTTGGCGAACCGGCGGCAGACGTCGCGTAAGTATTCATGCACGCCGAAAATTTCATGCACGACGAGCACGATGGGGTAATTTTTCCCGGTGGCGGGCATGGCACGGTAGGCCGGGATCTGGCCATCCGCAACCGGTATTTTCACCTCACCGGCAATCAGTCCGGTAGTATCCGTGTGAATCACGGTTTGTGCTGCAATCGGCCGCACGGCCGCCGCGAAGCCGGCGGCCAGGGCACCGACAATAAAATGGCGTCGTGTGAATCGGTTTGGTGCATAGCTTTTATTCTTGGCTTCTTTCTTATTCATTTCTTTTTTCCTTGATCGGGTATGACGAGGTTCTGCTTCGCGTCGAGCGCCATACGATACTCCATTAACAAAATATTTTAATTCCGGCCGTGGGCGGCCGTGGATAAAGAATTATAGTAGTTATATCAATAAGATAGAATTCAGTTTTGTTCAGCTTGGGTTCAGCCGACGGGTCGTAATCTCGATCACAGATGTAGCCGTCAAAATTTCAATGCAACCCAAGGAGAATACGATGAACCGCAAAATGTTGAGCACTGCAGTAGTGGTATTGGCGACGGTCTTGGCCGCCCCGCTTGCTGCGCAGGCTGATCGCGATCACGGCGATGGCCATCACCGTTCCGTATACCGTGAGAAACACGTGGTAAGGCATTACTACAATCCGGGCAAGGCCTACGGACATCGGGACAGGCGTCATTCAAATCATTATTATAGATCGGCGCCGCCACGCCATCACGACGAGCATGATCGGGACCACCGTCGGTCATCATCCGCCGCCCCCATCATTCTCGGCAGTGTGATTGGCGGGGTGGTGGGACACGAAGTCGGCGCTGGCGACCCGGGTCATACCGCGGTCGGAGCGGTAATCGGGACCATCATCGGATACGACATCGCGCGTCACCGTCGTTAAATTGGACGCCAGCCGCGTGGGCCATGCCATTCTGCCGGTGCGTCTGACACGACAGTCGGCTAAGATGGACACGCGATGGTGACGACCGGAAAGAACGACGGGAATGGCGGGTCATGACTCGACGGCTTTTCTTGGCCTGTCTCGTGGCCGGCCTGGTCGTATCCATGGCCATGGATCCGGCCGCGGCGCGACGCGGTGGGCGCTCCGACCGCGACGACGATAATGACCACGGACGTCGCGATCGGAATGAACACCGTGAGTCACGCCGTGATGAGGAGGATTCACTTGACGAGGCAGTAGCCCGTGTCAGGCGTGAGACCGGCGGGCGCGTACTGTCGGCCGAGAAACGCGGTCGGCGTGGAGACACCACTTATCGTATCAAGGTTTTGTTGCCGAACGGTTCGGTGCGCTTCTTCGATGTCGCGCCGCGCCGCGAGAAGGACTGAGCGCGGTGCGTCTCCTGATCATCGAAGACGAAAATGCCTTGCGCCGGCAGTTGGGTGAACAATTGCGCGCCGCGGGCTATGTCGTCGACATGGCGGCTAACGGCAAAGACGGGCTGGTGCAGGGCCGAGAGTATCCCGTTGACCTGGCCGTGGTGGATATCGGCCTGCCTGACTTGAGCGGGATCGAAGTCATTCGTAGCTGGCGCAAACTCGAAAGACGATTTCCAGTACTGATCCTTACCGCCCGGGGACGGTGGCAAGACAAGGTTTCGGGACTCGAGGCGGGCGCGGATGATTATCTGGTTAAACCCTTTCATATCGAGGAATTGCTCGCGCGCGTCAACGCCTTGTTACGCCGAGCCGCCGGACTCGCCCAACCCGTCCTGAACTGCGGGCCGATCGTGCTCGACACCGCAGCGCAGTCGGTGCGCGTGAATAAACGCCCGCTCGAATTGACCGCCTTCGAATACAAGATCCTCGAGTATCTGATGTTGCATGCCGGCGAAGTGGTATCGAAGACGACGCTCACCGAGCATGTTTACGATCAGGACTTCGACCGCGACAGTAACGTTATCGAGGTATTTATCGGCCGCTTGCGCAAGAAACTGGACCCCGGGGACCGTCTCAACCCCATCGAAACCCTGCGTGGTCGCGGTTATCGCTTTACGCTGCCTTGCGGGCAAAACTGATGCGTTCGCTGCGCGCGCGATTGTTGCTGGTGTCGGCGGTGGTGCTGGCCGGATTTCTCGGCCTGTCCGGCCTCGCGCTCGACCAGGCGTTTCGTGGCAGCGCAGAAAGCGCGCTGCGGGAACGGTTGCAAGGCCATCTTTATGCCCTGCTGGCCGCGGCCGATCTTAATGCCCGTGGTGCGCTGGAATTGCCCGTCGAACTGCCCGAACCGCGCTTTAATCTTATCGGTTCGGGGTTGTTCGCCGAGGTACACGATGCCACCGGCACGGCCGTTTGGCGTTCTCCTTCGGCCCTCGGCATTTCGTTAGACACCATAGCCGAGCCCCCGCCGGGCGAGCGCGTGTTCCGGATAACGTCACGCGGCGACACGCCGGAGCGAATGATATTGAGCTTTACCACCCGCTGGGAACTCAGCGGACAACCCGCACGCACTTACGTTTTTCACGTGGGCGAGCGACTCGATGAGCACCTGGCGGAAATCCAGCAGTTTCGCCGCACTCTATTCGGTTGGCTGGCGGCGGCCACGTTGTTGCTGCTCGCGGTCCAGGCTTTGATTTTGCGCTGGGGGTTGGCGCCGCTGAGGCGGCTGGCGCAAGACCTTTCCGAGATGGAAACCGGCCGTACGCAAACCTTGCATGGCCGCTATCCGGCTGAGTTGCAGCCGTTGGCAGATAACCTCAATACCCTGCTGGTCAATGCGCGGGCGCATCTGGAACGCTACCGCGATGCGCTGGGTAATCTCGCCCACAGCCTCAAGACGCCGCTCGCCGTGCTGCGTGCCACGGTCGAGGCGAAAACACCGGTGGAGGAGTTGCGCATGGTGACTCAGGAACAACTGCAAAACATGAACGATATCGTCGAGTATCAATTACAGCGCGCGGCCGTTGCCGGTCGCACCGCCTTGAGCGCCCCGTTGCCGGTCGCACCCACGGCACAAAAAATTCTTTCCGCGCTGGGAAAGGTATATGGGTCGAAGTCTATCCGCGCGGAACTCGACATATCCTCCGACGTGATTTTCCACGGCGACGAAGGCGACTTGCTGGAGGTACTCGGCAATCTCGCGGACAACGCGTTCAAGTGGGCCAAGGCACGCGTATGCATCGAGGCGCATAATGAATCGGGAGACAAATCGGGACCGCGGTTTACGCTGCGAGTTGAAGACGATGGTCCAGGTATTGAGCCCGATCAGGTGTCCCTGGTTCGTGCCCGCGGCGCCCGCGCGGATGCGGCCACGCCGGGGCATGGACTGGGATTGGCCATGGTGCAGGAGGTCGTTCAACTGTATGGCGGTGTGCTGGAGATATCACGCAGTCCCCTCGGCGGTGCCGCCGTGGAAGTTCGTTTGTAAAACTATTCGTATGTTTCGAAGATCTCTGGAGATTGACATCTGAAACGTTGCGGTCCGTGACGCGGAGGGACGATTTGTCGACATTCAGTCCTATGGGCGTTCCCATCGCGCCGACCTGAAGCGGAAAAGCCGTAAAGAAAAGTAAACCACCCGCTTGAGGCCGGGCGTCATTACTTTTTCAACCCCAGCGGGTCGTTGAGGTCCACGTTATCCTGGAATGGTTGCTTCCGGTCGATGTTGGTGACCTGATATACCTTGCCGATCCAGTTATTGATCACGGCTTCGGCCGTGTCATGCCAGGTGTTATCCAAATTGGCCAGCACGTAGGATTCCGGCAATTCTGGCGGTAACTTCTTCCGTGTTAGTGCCGCGATTACCCGTTCCCGGTGTTCGTCGAGCACCGCCTGGCACCGGAGCGTAAAATAATTTTCCGGAGATGGCGGATAATCTTCGCGCTCACCCTGGATGAAGCGGTTGACCTCGCGTTTGTATTCCTTGTAGAGACTGATCGTGTCGTATTCCGGGTGCCCCTGGAGGAAAATCAGCCGAAAACGATCTTGACTCACGGCCAGATGCACCCCCGCGATTTCGCTTTCAACGAGAATGGGCAATCCCGCGGCTTCGAATTGTTCGCGGTCAATCTGGTTGAATCGCGAGTGCGGCACATCGAAACGCGTGTTGACGTCACTCACCAGCGGGTGCTTGCGGTCTATCACGCGATGCGAATAGACCCCCCAGCGCTTGAAACCCTGATGCCGGCGTTTTTTTCCATAACGAAACTGCAGTACCGCGTGTGTTGCCAGACACGAACACAGCGTGGAAGTAACGTTGTCATGGGCCCAATCGATCACCTTGATAAGCGGCTTCCAAAATGGTTCAAGCGACAAATCCGGCTGAGTCACGTTTGCGCCGGTAATGATTAGCGCGTCCAGCCCTTGTTCCTTCATTTGGTCGAAGGTTTCGTAATACTGGTTAACGTAGCGTTCGGCTTCCGCGCTGCGGTGGAGTTCCTTCAGCGTGAACGGATGCATGTAGAACTGGGCAATCTGGTTGGACTCACCCACCAGTCGAAAGAATTGCCGTTCGGTAGCGGCCAGTGAGGCATCCGGCATCATGTTAAGCAGCCCGATGTGCAGTTCGCGGATGTCCTGGTGCAGCGCCACATCACCCGGCAGGACAGTCTCTCCTTCCTGCATGAGGCGATCAAAAGTGGGCAGTTTCGAATTGGCAACCAGCGGCATGGCGGAAATTACGCTTGTCTTTCCAGCACTTTTTCCACGAGGCGCAAGAAGCCGGCCTCATCCCGTACTTCCTTGAGCTCATCGGTGCTGAGGGTGTAGCCATGCTGATCCGCAATGGCCTGATAGCGTGGAATGCGCGATTGAAACAGGCGCGGAAACGACCAGCGCACAAAATCATCCGGGTCGATCTGCGCCACATAGGACAATTTATTTTCGCGCAGATAAATCTCGAGAAGTTCGTCCAGGAACGCCTCGCGGTAGTAAAGCGGCTTCGGATCCTCTTCCGCGCGGTGAATCAGGTCCTGTTCATCTTTTTCGTTCGCCTTGATATACAGGATCATCGTATGATCGGCCAGCACTTTGAGCGTCGGCGCGTCTTCCAGTTCACACAGCGAGCCGCCGGCGTCATTGACGAAATGCCGATAGCCGTAGATCTCTCCCGCCTTGTGGATGAATCCCGGGACGTCGCGCATGGCCGCGATTTCCGCTTGCCGGTGCAGTTCCTGGCGGCGCTTGAATTCCTTGAGGCCGAGACCGCCTTTTTCCGGGTCACCCAATTTTCCCAGGAAGCTCGATACCGGCTGCAGATTATCCACGGTGATATTATTCAAGATGTAAATGGAATCCGAGCGCAGCAATTCACGCAGGAACGGCACCTGCATCGCCTGTTGTTTGATATGGTCGAGTATCGGTTCGTCCAGATAACGCGTGCCGATGCGGTAGTCCCCGGAATAATGGAACCAGTTTCGTTTGCGCAGCTTCGCGGCCAAGCGCGTCTTGCCGACCCCGGACATGCCGAGGAGCGTGATGCATTTGTTGTCCCAGTCCTTGAATGCTTTTGCGCTTAATTTCATTTTGTTCCGACGTTCCGCAGGGCGCCCATCTATTGTATGACAGGAACGGTGCGATCGCCTGTGACATCCGGGGTGGAATCCTGGACGGCGGTCAGCCTCGCCTCCAGAAAATCGCTGCACCGACAACAGGTTTTTCCGGACACCCTAACAAATAACCACGATTCTCGCTATTGTGGTCCGGCGCGCATTCCCGTAAGGGAGTGACCGGCAATATCGGAGCGGTAAGGAATCGGATAAGCAAATGTGACCGAACAGCTACTTCTCGTGGCTGGCATTTCATGCGCGGGAGCCGATGTCAAATGCATCTCGTGCGAGCGGAATACTCATCGCAGGACGGCGTCGGCATAAATTGGAAGCGATGCGGAAGCGCAACCGGGACTACCTGGCATGGGCATGGCCCCACAGGTCATTGATACCGGTGGGCCGGACGGTTACCCAGTTTGCGGTATGGCGGTTATTTGCCCGACGCTAACTGAAGCGTAAAGACATTACCCAATGCTTTGCGGATTTCATTTATCGTAAGGTGTTTCCCTTTCTCCGGATAATCCCATAATCCACAGCTCAGGCGAAAAACCTCCGGCTGCTTTTCCGAACGCAGGTTTAGGCGCGTGGCATAAGTCTGGACGCTTGAACCGCCGTTGCTTATGCCGATCCCGATGCCGATGGAAAGACCCGCCAGCTTGGTCTGGCCGGCATCCACGCTGTGATCGATTTGCTGCACGACTTTCACGATTGAAAAGGTATCGGCCTGGATGGGTTGCGGGTCATCTCGAATCTTCAGCACTTCAAATTTGCAGTAGGGATAATACTGGTTGATCTGGTACTGTGTCTGGATTTGACCGTTTTGCAGCAGGAACCCCGCCAGATTCGGCGGAATGACCGCGTTCTGATTCAACGTCAACGTCGAACCAACCGGGATCGTGTAATAGGGTGAATTTTCATTCCCCACATACGCGGTTTGGCAGGCTGAAAGCAGGACGCTCGTCGCAAGGAGGATGAGGCGCTTCATGTCGGTCTCCTTTCCATATGTATTGAAATGCTATCATGATACTTAACTCTGTGTTTGACACCCAAGTGCTATAGATAATTCCACTCCTCCCGCTTTCCGGCATGGGTTGTTATTTGGGCCGCACGGATCCGCTTGGCATCTGTTTGCTTCCCCGCTTCCGATCGGTCATGGACACATCGTGATTTTGGCAGGTTTCAGTGACTTGGCATGATTTCCCGGAAACTGCGGATGGCGCGGAATTCGCTGCTATCCTTCTCGGGCATCCTGGAATCCGGCTGGCAAACGGTGAGCAGCTGGCCGATGCCGTAGCGGCTCGCCGCGCGTAACACCGGCAAACTGTCGTCGATGAGCAACGTGGCTGCCTTGTCAAACGGCTCGACCTCCTGCAGCCTTCCCCAGAAGCCCACGTGTTCCTTCGGTATGCCGAGATCATGCGCGCACACCACGGCATCGAAGTGATCGCCCAGTTGTGTGCGCCGGAATTTGATGGCCAGCGCTTTGCCGTGGGCGTTGGTCACCAGGACAACACGTTTTTTAAGTGATTTAACCGCATCCAGAAAATCAATTACGTACGGGTGGACGGCAATCAGGTGAGTGACCTCTTCCTTGAGTTGCGGAATGTCGAGCTCGAGTTCCCGGCTCCAGTAATCCACGCAGTACCAGTCAAGCGTCCCTTCCGCGCGCCGGTATCGCGCCAGAATCTCCTCCCTGGCCGCCTCAAGCGGGAGTCGGCGCGCTTCGGCATAGCGCCGGGGCACGTGCTCGAGCCAGAAATGGTTGTCGTAATGGAGATCGAGCAGGGTTCCGTCGAGATCGAGTAACAGAGTGCCGAGGTCGTTCCAGTTGAGCATGATTAGGGTGCCTGAGGACGGAGTTTCAGGCACCGTGCAACCAGGTTGCGGCGGCGGAGATGTCTTCGAAATGTTTGATTTCGGCATCGGTAAATGCGCTCGGCAACCACCCGAGCCACGTCACCCATATTCGGCTCGTGACCACGGCAATGCGCTTGAAGTCGTGCGCATGGGTGCGGGTAAACTTGATGTCTTCCCACATGACATCCACGGTGTATCCGGACATGTTGGTCAGGTCGAACAGCAGCTTGATCTTGGTACCGCGCTTTAATTCATTATTGACGGCGGATTCGAATTCCCGGAAATCCGCCAAGGTCAGCTCGGCATAAACCATTGCTTTAAGCAGGTCCTTTTCTTCTTCAATTACGATCATTCGATCATAATGTTCCGGTTGAAGTTTTGAAATTCCGATTCGGGACAAGCATATACCCGAACGGTTAGCAGGGGAAATCCGCGGATTTTATTCGCCAGTCAAAAGTATTAACCTTGTCGCTATGAGCCACCACGCACGCCATGGCAACAAACCGGTGGTCACCCGCACCGAAACGATTGCCCAAACCCGGCTGTTCCGGGTCGAGCAGGTAGACCTGCGTTTCGCCAACGGGCGTGAAGTGAGATTCGAGCGCCTGCGCAGTTCACCGTTCGGTGCCGTGCTGATCGTGCCCATGCTGGACGATACGACCGTACTGCTCATACGCGAATACGCCGCGGGCGTGGAGCGCTATGAACTTGCTCTGCCCAAGGGTCTCATCGAGGAAGGCGAAACGCTGATCGAGGCGGCCAATCGCGAGATCATGGAAGAGATTGGCTATGGAGCCCGGCGGTTGACACACCTCAAATCGGTGACGCTTGCCCCGGGCTATTTCAACCATGCAACCCATATTATCCTGGCGCAAGAGCTTTATCCCCAGCGTTTGGAAGGAGATGAACCCGAGGAAATCGAGACGATCCCCTGGAGTCTTGAGCGTCTGGACGATCTCTTCACCGAAGCGGAATGCACCGAGGCACGCTCGATTGCGGCGCTGTTTCTTGTCCGGGAGCAGTTTGTTAAAAAACGCTGAATACGCATGACGAACTTCAATCCTGGTGATTATCTGTCCGCCGCCGTCAAAATCGCGCGCACCGGGGGCAAGCGAATACTTGAATTTTACACGCCTGGAATCAGAATCGAACAGAAGACGGATCGTTCGCCATTGACCGAGGCCGACCGCGCCGCGAATGAAATCATCGAAAGACGTCTGAAGGCGCTTACGCCCGACATCCCGGCGTTATCGGAAGAATCGGCCGTGATAAAGTATGAATTGCGCTCAGGCTGGAAGCGGTTCTGGCTCGTGGACCCGCTGGATGGCACGAAGGAATTCATCACTCATAATGATGAATTTACCGTGAATATCGCCCTGATTGATGGCGACAAACCTGTGTTGGGCGTGGTGCACGCACCGGTGGCGGATCTCACCTATTTCGCCTGTGCCGGCCAGCCCGCGTTTAAACAAAGGGGGGAGGAGGGAGCACGGACTATCCGCGCGCGCCGTTACGAGGGTGGGAAACCGATCATCACCACCAGCCGCTCGCATGCCGATAATGGAACAGCGGCGTTTTTAAAAAATATCGGCGAACATGACGTGGTTGCTTTGGGCAGTTCACTTAAATTCTGCCTGGTGGCGGAAGGCACGGTGGATCTGTATCCGCGTCTGGGCCCTACGATGGAATGGGACACGGCGGCGGCGCAGTGTATCGTGGAGGCCGCCGGCGGTCGCGTGACCGACCTCGACCGCCGACCGCTGACTTACAACAAACCATCCCTGCTCAATCCCTCATTTCTAGTGAGTGGCGCCGGCGATTACGACTGGTACCGATATCTTCCCGCCGTGTAAATGGCGTGCGCATCCGCGACACCGTCGAACCCACTTTATCTCTGCATTGACCAGGGCGGTCATGCGAGCCGCGCGCTGGTGTTCGACAGCCGCGGTGTATTGCATGCCAGCTCGCTGCGCGAAGTCGGCGTCCACGTACCGCAGCCGGATCGGCTGGAGCAGGATCCGGAGGAATTAGTCGCTTCGCTGCATGCGGTGATCGTGGAAGCAGTGACTTCCCTCGGTGACAAAGCCGATCGCATCGTCGGCGCCGGTATCGCCACGCAGCGCTCGAGCATCGTCTGCTGGGATCGGTGCACGGGCGCGGCGCTGTCACCCGTCATCAGCTGGCAGGACCGGCGCGCGCACGAGTGGCTTTCCCGGTTAGCCGCACAGGCGAATGAGGTCCAGCGGCGTACGGGCCTGATGCTCTCGGCGCATTACGGCGCTTCCAAGTTGCGCTGGTGCCTCGATCATCTGCCGGCGGTGACGGCGGCCCGGCGCGAAGGACACCTCGCCATGGGACCGCTCGCCAGTTTTCTGTTGTTCCGGTTGCTCGAGGAAAAGCCGTTGCTGGCCGATCCTGCCAACGCTGCGCGCACGCTGCTGTGGAATATCCGCACCATGGATTGGGATCCGTGGCTGCTCGAGCGGTTCGGCGTTCCCCAGGAGCCGCTGCCGCGCTGTGTGCCCACGCATCATCCCTTCGGCATCCTGCGCGCGAAAGAACGTCGCATCCCATTGACCGTCGCCACCGGCGATCAGTCAGCGGCGCTGTTTTCGCTCGGTGCCCTGCAACCAGGCGCCGCTTATATCAACATGGGTACCGGGGCCTTCATCCAGCGCGCCTTCAAGCAGGTTCCTGAGGCCGACGGTCTTCTTACCGGGATGGTTTACTTTGACACGGACCGGGCCGTCTTCGTGCTGGAAGGCACCGTCAACGGTGCCGGTGCGGCGCTTCAATGGGCGGAACGGGAATGGGGACTTGAAAACATCGAAGCGTATTTACCCGAGTGGCTGGCACGCGCAGGCGATGTTCCGCTTTTTCTCAATGGCATCGGCGGTCTGGGGGCGCCGTACTGGGTGGCGGAGTTCGACTCTCGCTTGATCGGTAATGGCGAGCCGTGGCAGAAAGCGGTGGCGGTGGCGGAATCCATCATGTTTTTGTTGCAAGTGAATTTCGAGATCATGCAAAAATTTCCACCGGTTCCGACAAACATTGTTGCCACCGGAGGGTTGGCGGGGCTTGACGGGTTATGCCAGCGATTGGCTGATCTGAGCGGATTGCCGGTTTACCGGCCGGCGGAGCATGAAGCCACCGCGCGCGGCACGGCGTATCTGCTGGCGGGATTTCCCGGTGATTGGCCGGAGGAAAAACCGGGCACGCCGTTCGAGCCGAAACAAAATACCGGACTCAAGCAACGCTATCAGCGCTGGCGCGCGGAGATGCAACGCGCGCTATAGAGCCGCCGGTCGTCAGGGTTTGTCCGCGACCAGAATGCGGTCCTTCGGACCGGGCGCGGGGTTGTAGACGACGAGCGCCGCCGCCGGTTCCGGTCCGCGGTTGATATAGGCGTGGACCGCGCCGCGTGGAATGTGAATCACGCTGCCGGCCTTGACGGGCAGTGCTTCCTTACCGATGCGCATGCCACCATCGCCACGCAGCAGAAAACAGTGATATCGCTGTCGGCGTGCCGGTGCAGCGCCTCGCGATCGCGCACCTGCACCAGGACATTCGATGAGCGCGCGTTGCGGGATAGCTCCACGACCTTAGATGTTTTCCCCGCTGCCCAGCGGGTTGGCGGCGAGCAGTTGACCGAAATCGGTTTGTCGCAGCACATGCTCCTGGCCCTGTTGTGGTCCGAGCCATTGACCTGCGTGACTGGCGTTGATGCAAAGGACGGCGTAAAGCAACAGACCGGATACCGCCAGCAAAAGTATTTTCATCGGCGTTTCCTTGAAGAAGAACGGGTTGTTCATGCCGGCAGAAGGTCGGCGAAGACGAAGCCGTCGCGTTCCACCACTTCGCCCACCCGCACGGTGATCGGTTCGGCGAACATCGGACCTGCGTGACAGAAGCTGTGAAACTCTCCGTTCTCGCCGCAGGGATCGACCTCCGGCGGCAGTTGCTCGAGCAGGGTCTCGTCAAACGCGCGCCCGGCGAATCCGCGCGCCAGGCGTTTGGGATCCACGCAGCTCAGCTTGGCGCGCAACCCGGCGCGTACCATCTGGCGCGCCAGTCGCTTCGTGTCCAGGCCCCAGATCGGAAATACCGGCGCGATGCCCGTGCCGGCAAGCTGTTTGATGCGGTAGGCGCGGATGTCCTCGAGAAACAGGTCGCCGAAGGCCATGTGCGTGACGCCGGCCGCGGTCGCGCGTTCGATGAGCGCGCGCATGCGTTTTTCGTATTCCGCGTTCGGGCAAGGGTGCGGCAGCGGCACGCGCCACAGCGGCAGACCGGCGGCCGCGGCCTGCGCCGCGAGCAATTCCTCGCGCACGCCGTGCATGGCCACGCGCGCGAAGTTTTCGTTGACGGTGGTGACGAGTCCGACGATCTCGTATTTGTTCTGCTGGCGCAGGACGTGCAGCGTCCAGGCGCTGTCCTTGCCGCTCGACCACGACAACAGCAGCTTCGGTTTGCTCACGGATTTCCTCCCGGCCGCTCAAAGCTGAGCGAGGCCCAGATGCTTTCCCACTGCGCGTCGGAGCCGGAAGGAGCCGGGATCATGTGCACGGCGGTCACGAGCCAGGTGCCGCGGCGCTTGAAATCAAAGGTCACGCGTCCTTCCCGGTCGGTGCGTGCTTTGAGCTTGTCGAGCGGTGCGGCCTTGTTGAAGGCCACGACCAGCGCGCCGGCGAGCGGCCGGTTTTCGTACCGCAGACGGAAAGGAATCGGTCCCTTGTCGGTATATGGACTCTTTTCCGCTATCAATTCGATGCGGAAGCCCAGCACCCGATCCGCCGGTGTCGTGGCAGCGCCGTTCATGAGCAACGCCTTGGCCGAACGCGAATAGTTTTCCGTGATTTTCCCTTTCGATGGCTTGCTCTTGTTCAGCAGCGCCAGGTTTCGCTCCAGCCCTTCCTTGATCAAATACTTTTCGAATTCCTCCGCGGTATCGAAGGTCACGGTGAATTTCGTGCTGCGGTAGCCGATGACCGTCAACCCCGTGGCCGAGATCGGCACCGTGCCGGCCGGGTCGTCGCCCGGCAGCCCGGGCACGGGTTTCTCTCCCTGGGCGTTGACATAAACATAGCGTTCGAACCATTCCGGGATATACGGCGCCGGATCCCCCTTGAAATCCATGCCCACATAAAGATGCACGGGAACTTTCTGTCCCACGGCTGGACGGAAGCTCTCGGGTTCGATCCAGAAATCATGCGCCAATGCGGGATGGAGGAAGCAGACGAAAGCTAGCGGCAGCGCGAACCAGATGCGCGGAACGGTATTTTTTCCAGTAGACTGACGGTGCTTTCGAAAGAACATGACGATGTCGCATGCTGGCGTGTGTGCAGCATAACATGGCGCGCCATACACCCGTACGCGAGGTACTTTTATTTACGTGCCATGAAAATAATCCGTTTCATAGCAGTGCCGTTGGTACTGGCGTATGTTTGTGGGCCGCTCATGGCTTCCGCTCATGAAATACGACCGGCTATCGTAACGGTAACATTCAAAGCGGATGGGCGTTATCTCATCGACATTACCGCCAACATGGAAGCGGTGCTCGCCGGTATCAACCCCGTCCATTCTGATACCGACGAATCACCGAATGCACAGTCTTACAATCAGCTGCGTGCGTTGTCCCCCGCGGATCTCAAAACGCGTATCCAGAATTTCGCCATTACATTTCTTGATGGAATCGTCGTCGAATTCGACGGCGTTCGGGGCAAACCGGTGCCTGAATCTATCGAAGTGCCGGACACCGGCGATTTGCAACGCGCGCGGTTAACCACGCTTCATCTGTCGGGAACGATTCCATCCGGCGCCGGTGAATTCCGCTGGACCTATCAAGCGGAATTCGGTTCCAGCGTGCTGCGCCTGCAACGGGAAGGCCGCGAAGGTTTGACGGCATTCTGGCTCAAGGAAGGAACCCGGAGCGAGCCGTACCGCTTGACCGGGGAAGCCAAGGTCGTCTCGCGGATCGAGGTGGTCGAGCAATACACCGTGCTCGGCTTCACCCATATCCTGCCCAAAGGGTTGGACCATATTCTGTTTGTGCTCGGTTTGTTTTTGTTGAGCACGAAATGGAAGCCATTGCTGATCCAGGTCACGTCATTTACGGTGGCCCACACCATCACGCTGGGGTTGAGTATCTACGGCTTCATCTCACTTTCGCCCAACATCGTGGAACCGCTGATCGCGGCATCAATCGTGTACGTCGCGATTGAGAACGTGCTCACCACGGAATTGAAACCCTGGCGTGCGTTCGTTGTTTTCGGGTTCGGTCTGTTGCATGGAATGGGATTTGCCGGCGTGTTGGCCGAGATCGGTCTGCCACGATCGGAGTTTCTCACGGCCCTGCTGACATTCAATCTCGGTGTGGAATTCGGGCAGCTCTCCGTTATCGCGTTGGCCTATTTGCTGATCGGAGCATGGGGGAAGGAAAAAGACTGGTACCGGCCACGGGTCGTGCGGCCTGTTTCCCTGCTGATCGCGGCTGTCGGATTTTACTGGACGATCGAGCGGACGATTGGTTGAGGCGGCATCAACCAAAATTCTGTTGCTGACCGAGCGAGGGTGGAAGTGCGTCACTGTAGCGGCGTCGCGAGCCGGTTAGGCGTCGTTCCCCGCCTTCCCACCGCTTGTTTTTCTTGCGCCGGTCCGGTTGCGCACGGTAGACACACTCGCGCACCACGATGGCGCTGCCTTTCAGATTGGTGTTGTGCAGGTTGACGATGGCCTCATAGGCCGCCTCCTCGGGCACCAGATAAACGTGGCCATAACCAAGCGGCAGCCCGGTTTCCGAATCGCGCTTGATGAGGATGTTGATAATGGTTCCGTAGCCGTCAAACAGATCGCGGAAATCGTCCATTGTGACACCAGCGGGGATGTTGCCCACAAAGATGTTCATTCCTGCACCCCGTTCATTCCTGTACCCCTGTTTGGCGCTCACGCGTTATTTATTTTACCGACATTCTGTGAAAGATGCGGACATCTGACAAGCGATTTCCGTCCGAAGGAAAAAAGTGTTTTCGCAGCAATGAGTTTCACAAGGATACCGATGCTATTTGGAAGATCGGAAAAGAGATTTTTGGGCAGTCACGGTAATAAACTGACAGTCGCCGTGTCGGCGATGGGCGGGCGCGCGGGCAGCGATGTTTTGAGCAGGCGGATCACCTTGGCGGCCGTGGCCCTGTATCCCGTGAGTTTGCCCCCGTAAATCGTGACAAGCCGCACCTGCTTTGGATCGTCCGGATGCAGGACAGTCTCGCGTGAGCGGTGAAACACCGGTCCTGGCTCGCGGGGCAGCACGCGCAGCCCGGCAAAGCTGTCCAGCAAGCGGTTGCGCCGATCAGGAAAATAACGCGCGACAATTTCTTGTAAATAACCGATTTCGTCCGGGAGTGGTTGCGCTCCCGCCGGGTTGCCCGCAAAGGGGGTTTCGGTGGTACCGACCAGCGTTTGACCCTGCCAGGGCATGACAAATACCGCGCGCCGGTCACGGGGTGCCTCGAGGTAATACACGCCGCGGCGGGTTTCTCCTTCAACGACGATGTGCGCTCCCTGAACAAGATCCACCGGAACAATCGGCGGTCGCGGCGTCACCCGCTCAAGGGTGAGGTTCACCCACGGACCGGCCGCGTTGACCAGCGTACGCGCATGACAGGTGATCTCAGTATTGTCCCGGAGATAGCGGATTTCATATCCGTTGCCGTTGCGACTCGCCGATTGAAAATCGGCCGGGCAGTGCAGTGTAGCCCCCAGTTTCTGCGCCGAGCGTACCACCGCCTGCGTCAGCAGAGCGTCATCGGTGTGTGCATCCTCATAGCGAAACACCTTCTGCAGTTGGCGGGTATCGAGCCCGTCGAGCTCATTCCATTGCGCTCGCGGAATGGTTTCAAAACGCGCACCGCGGGAAAGTCCGCCAAGCACTGCGTAGAGGATCAGCCCCGCGCGTATCGTCAGGGGCCGACGCTGAGTAAAAGTGTAAACCGGGATAAAAAACGCCACGGGCTGCACCAGTTCCGGCGCGATTCGCAGCAGAATTTCCCGTTCATGCAGCGATTCGCGCACAAGTCCGAACTGGGCGCTTTCCAGGTAACGCAACCCGCCGTGAATCAGTTTACTCGATCGGCTGGAGGTGCCGCTGCCGACGCCTTTCCGCTCCAGCAGCAGGGCGGAATATCCGGCGGCGGCCGCGGCCTGGGCGACGCCCGCCCCGTGAATCCCGCCGCCGATGACCACCGCGTCGTAGCTGTCGGTTGACATCAGGGTGCAGCCGACAGGCGCGCCAAGCCCTGCGCCATCTCGCCGATGGCGAAGGTTTCGATAAAATCCGCGCCGCGCGCGGCCAGGTCCAGCGCCACGACCGGATCCGCCACTTCGAAGATGACAAGTTGGGCGCCTTCGAAACGGATCATGCCATTCCGCGGTAATCCACCGGAATCGCAGAAAAGATACTGCGGGCCGATCTCGACGACACGTTTCTGGTTTCGTTCTTCCCAGTTATCGATGACCACGCCCAGCTCGGCGAAGCCGTGCCGGCGCGCGACCCACAACGCATCCAGCGCGTAAGAAATCAAAATGCATTGCGCTAGCACCGGGTTAAGCGCGGCCCGAACGAGGTCCAGCGTGGTTTCGGTGCTGAAGTATTCGAGACTGGCGCGCTTGAGCTCGATAAAGCATTTGACACCGGGATGACGGCTGAGAAACAGCCCAAGTTCCGACAGCCGGGTGAGGTGTACGTCCCGGAAGCGGTCGCCGAATTTTTCGGGTTCGCTGGCCCGCAACATCCAGAGTTCGTCATGGCTATAATCACGAATCCGGCCATCCACGCCACAGATACGCCGCAGCCCGCGATCGTGAAACAGCACCGGCACCCGGTCACGGGAAATTTGAACATCCACTTCGACGAAACGGGCGCCCGCCGCGACAGCGGCCTCGATGCCGATCAGCGTGTTCTCGGGATAGTGGCGGGGGTAACCCCGGTGGGCGACAAGCTGGGGGATCATCATAAGTCGTACTTTAACATTCCTGGTTTAAAAGACATCGCGGCGGACAAATTGCAGCAACACGCAAGGTCTGCATTAGAATGTCGGTATCGATCGAACCGGTTTATTTGAACTTCACGAACGTGCGCAGCTCTCGAATCCGCCTTGGCATCAGCAGTTGTCTGCTGGGTCAGAAAGTACGTTTTGACGGCAATCACAAGCAGGACAGTTATCTTAGCGAAACGCTCGGGATGTATTTTGAATGGGTCCCCGTCTGTCCCGAAGTCGCCATCGGCTTGGGC
>Ga0209109_10000513_pt1 | contig 20638 bp, 17 predicted proteins | sample Rifsed10ft2_FD_184004 | JGI IMG/M metagenome (GOLD analysis project Ga0209109, IMG submission 184004) | Soil microbial communities from Rifle, Colorado, USA - sediment 10ft 2 (version 2) | ecosystem: Environmental > Terrestrial > Deep subsurface > Rock core/Sediment | place: Rifle, Colorado... | reverse complement strand
TCCGCACAGCCCGAGATCGGCGCAATCCACTCCGAGCTCGTGCATCAGGTAGAGCAGATACACCTTCTCCTGGATGTGGGGATGGGTGATGGAGGGCGATTGCAGCCCATCCCGCAGGGTCTCGTCGGAGACAAGCACCGGCCGCGCCGGGCTCGGCCCACCCGCCAGTTCGTTCCAGGGGTAGATCAGATCCGATCCCTCATGCTCGTTCACAGTGCCTTCCTTTCGCAGGGCCAAACAATCATGGTCGAGCCATCGCTTCGCGCTCAGGATGGGAGAGCAGCTGCCTCCCGGCCGAGAAGGCCTTGAGGTTGGCCTCCCGATACTTCTCGGGCAGTCGTTCGCGCAGTGTCTCCAGCCAGACCTCCAAGGGGAGCTCGAGCATTCGCGAGAGTGCGCCGAGCATGATCACATTCGCCATGCGTCCGTCGCCCAGATCTCTGGCCAGCCGGGAGGCAGGCAGTGCGACGACCCGGAGGCCCTTCTGCTGTAAGAACTCGAGCGCGTGGTGCGGGTAATTCTGCTCGGCCCCTGGAACCGAAGCGGGAACGATCTCATGATCGTTCACCAGCAAGACGCCATGGGTCTGGACGTCATCTGTATGGATTGATCCCTCCTCCGCCCTCACGAAGTGCGAGAAGCGGAGTGCCTCCAGTTTCTCCAATCCGACGACCACATCGGCCCGGCCGGGCATGACCAACGGGGAATGCACCTGCTGCCCGTATCGGACGTGGCTCTCGACGCCGCCGCCACGCTGCGACACGCCGTGCACCTCGGTCTGCTTGGCATCGTATCCGGCACGGATCGCGGCGCGGGCAGTGAGCTCGGCGATCAGCAGCACGCCCTGTCCACCCACTCCGGCGAAGATCAGGCTGGTCGGCTCAGTCACGAGTTCAACCCTCTGCTTCAGCGCTTACGTTCACCGGCGCGCCGTCACTTCGCACATTCAGCGGCAGGATGGCATCCACCGGGCAGACCTGCACGCACACCGTGCAGGCGGTGCACTCTAAGGCATCGATGATCGGGAAACCTTGCGCAGTCCGGGTAATGGCGGGACACCAGACCTTGAAGCAGGCATTGCACTGGGTGCAGAGAGCCTCGTCCACGAAGTAGGGGAAGGCGCCTCGCTCTTCCAGACGCATCTCGGGCAGGCGCACGCACGGTCCACGGGCGATCACCACGGCTGGGCCTTCGTGGGCCAGGCCGGTCCGCACCGCCCGGCCGACCTCCCTCCGCTGCCAGGTGTCCACGATTTCTACCTGACGCACTCCCGCGGCCCGGACGATGGCCTCCAGGTCCAACTTGGGAGCCGGCTTCCCCTTGAGGGTCTTTCCGGCTGAGGGGTGTGGCTGCCCCCCGGTCATCCCAGTCGTGGAATTGTCCAGGATCACGAGCGTGAGCGAGCTGCCGTTGTAGACGGCATCGATGAGCGAAGGGATACCGGCGTGGATGAACGTCGAATCGCCGATGACCGCCACGGTCCGCTCGTGTCCGGCGCGCTCCAAGCCGAAGGCGGTCCCGATGCTGGCGCCCATGCAGAAGGTGGTGTGGGAGGCCTCGTAGGGGGGCAGTGCCCCCATCGTGTAGCAGCCGATGTCCCCTGCGACCGTCACCTTGAGTTGCCTCAGGACGTCGAAGACTGTCCGGTGACCGCATCCAATGCAGAACATGGGTGGCCGCGGGAGCACATTGATCTCGCGGCCCAGATCGGATGGGGCAGGGAAATCCTTTCCGACGCCGGCCGCGATCCGCTCGGGGCTGTACTCCCCAATCACGCCGAAGATCTCCTTGCCGACCAGGTTGCGGGCGCCCAGCGCGGATAAGTGATCTTCGATGAAAGGTTCTCCCTCCTCGACGACATAGATCGTCTCGTGAGCCTGGCAGAACTCCCACAGGGTCCGAGAGGGCAGGGGGTGGGTCATGCCGAGCCGGAAGATCGAGGCCTGCGGAAGCACCTCGCGCACATACTGGTATGCGATTCCGGAGGTGATTACCCCGATCGAGCCCGGTTGCGGTGCGACGCTGGCGGATCCGGACCGCCACTCGACCCGGTTGAGCGGGTAAGTCTCGGCGAATTCGGCCAGGCTCTCGATCTTCTTCTCGAGTTCCGGCCGCCGCAGGCGCCGGTAAATGGGCACGGAGTAGCGGCGCGGATCCGGCCGGAACGCGGCCTGCTGGGGTTGGATCCGCTCCCCGAGCTCTACCAGCCCTTTGTGGTGGGCGAGGCGAGTGGTCGTGCGCATCATGACCGGCGTCGTGAAGCGCTCTGAGAGCTGCAGGGCGTGGCCGACGAAATCCTTGCATTCCTGGGCGTCGGAGGGCTCAATCACCGGCACCTTGGCCATCCGCGCCAGATAACGGTTGTCCTGTTCGTTTTGGGAGGAATGCATCCCCGGGTCATCGGCCGACACCACGACGAACCCGGCATCGGTACCCGCGTACGGGAACACCATGAAGGGATCGGCGGCGACGTTGAGGCCTACCATCTTCATCGTCACCATCACCCGCAGCCCACCGATAGCCGCCCCCATCCCTTGCTCGAAGGCTACCTTCTCATTGGCCGACCACTGCGCGTCGACCTCCGGGTAGTGGGCTAACGTCTCCAGGATCTCCGTGCTCGGCGTGCCAGGGTAACCCGAGGCGAATCTCACCCCGGCCTCCCAGGCGCCGCGGGCGATCGCCTCGTTCCCGGAAAGGAACTCCTTCATGGCCGCACCTCGACCCCGAGGATTTGGGCTGCGTTGCGCCAGAGGATTTTTTCCATGGTCGTGTCCTTAAGCGGCAGGCTGCAGATGGCTTCGACATTCCGGCGAATGTAGGGGTTGCCCGGCCAGTCGGATCCGTACACGACCTTGTCCGCAACCTTCTCCAGTTCCGGGAAGTACTCCAACAGCTTCTTGCCCGGCAGTCCGGAGACCTCAAGGTAGACGTTCGGGTGCCGCCGCGCCATCCAGAAGGCCTGGCCATACCAGAACGGTCTTCCCGAGTGCGCCATCAGGATTTTCAGCTCCGGGAAATCGACGGCCACGTCGTCGAGGTGCAACGGATCGCCGTACTTGATCCTCGCCCCCTTGAACACGGACGAGCCGGTGTGGACCAGCATCGGCACGCCCAACTCCTGCGCTTTCGAGTAGAGGGGGTACATGCGCGTGTCGTTCACGTAGTGGTGCTGGTACACGGGATACACCTTGAAGCCCCGGAACCCAAGCTCGCTCACCAACCTCTCCAGCTCGGCCCCCAGGTCGTTGACGATGAAAGGATTGACGCTGGCGAAGGGGATCAGCCGACCGCGGGGGCCGACCGGCGGATCTGGAAGCGCATTGGCCTGCGCGCAGAGCTGTGCGACGAATTCGTTTGGGGCTACACCGGTTGTAATCGGGCAGACCTCGGCCAGCGCCACTGCCCAGTCGATGTCGTGTTCCTGCAAGAACGGCCGGATCGCCTGGGGCGTCACCACCCGGTCGATCATCGCGGCTACATCTCCCTCGAACTGGCCCTGCATGAATTCAAGCACCCAGGGGTGCTCGTGTTCGGATCGCGAGACGTGCACATGGGCATCAATCACCTTCATGGGACCACCACCGAGCGGATCCCCTCGCCGCGCCGCAGGACGTCCATGGCCGCCTCAACCTGCTCCAGCGGGAATCGGGCCGTGACCAGCTCCGAAACGCGGATCCGGCCCCGTACCGCCATCTCAATTACCCGGGGGTAATCGACGGCCCGACATCCAAGCGAGCCGAGCACCTCGATCTCCCGGAACATCACCCGGCCCCCATCCAACGCCATGGGCTTTGAGGCGAAACCCACCAGGACCAGGCGCCCGCCGGGTCGCACCGAGGCCAACGCCTGTTCCTGGGTGGCTGGATTCCCGATGGCCTCGAACGCCACGTCGACGCCGCCCGTGGTGAGTCGGCGCACTTCCTTGTCGACCCGCTCAACCGCGGTCGGGTTCAGAGTGGCCGAGGCGCCCAGGGTTCGAGCCAGCTCCAACTTGTGATCGAGCAGGTCAATCGCGATCACCCGAGCCCCAACTGCCGCAGCGATCTGAACCAGGTTCAGCCCGATCCCGCCGCAGCCGAAGACCGCCACCGCATCGCCTGCCTGCACCTGCCCGCGACGGACCACTGCGTGGTAGGGAGTCGTGGTCGCATCGGCGATGATCGCCCCTTCGACCAGCGGAATTCCCTCCGGCAACCGGATCGCGTCTTTCGCTGGCGCGAGCACATACTCGGCGTAGCCACCATCGATATGATTGCCAAACATGATCATGTTCTCGCAGATGTTCTCGCGTCCTTCCCGGCACATCCGGCAAGTGCCGCATCCGTACACCGCCGGCAACAGCACCCGGTCGCCTTCGTGCCAGCCGTCGGCCGACTCTCCCATGACCGCGACGGTCCCCGAGATCTCGTGACCCAAGATCAGCGGGGGTTTCTTGAAGGTGGGAACCCCATGGTCCAGGTAGTGCAGGTCGGTATGGCACACGCCACAAGCCGCTACCTTGACCAGAATTTGCGCCCGGCCCGGCTGCGGAGTAGGCAGCTCTTGAAGCTCCAGCGGTTGCCCGGGGCCGAGAAACACCGCGGCTTTCATCGATCGATCCATACCGGTGGCCGCTTTTCGAGGAATGCCGCCAGTCCTTCCTGGGCATCCTGGGTGGCCATCAACTCGTCCAAGTACAGTCTTTCCACCGCCTTCAGGCCGATCCACTCGTCCATGCCTAGGCGAATCGCCCGCTTGCAGGCGCGCAGCGCGGCCGCGCTCAGCGCGGCCAGATCCTTGACGACGGCCTCGACGGTCGCCTCGAATTGGTTGGCGGGGACGAGGCGGTTGATCAGACCCATTTCAAAAGCTGCAGTCGCCTCGAGGGTGGTTCCCAGCATCAACAGCTCGGCCGCCCGGCGACCTCCGATCTGGCGGCGCAACCGGAGAGCGGCGACGGGCGGTATGACGCCCAGCTTGATCTCCGGCTGGCCGAAGCGGACCAGGTCGGAGGCGACCACCAGATCGCAGCAAGATACCAGTTCAAAGCCTCCGCCTAGAGCGCTTCCCTGGACCGCCGCAAGAGTCGGTGCAGGGAATTCGGCCAGCGCGACGCAGGTTTGATCGAAGAGCGGGATCATCTCCCCGACCTTCTCAGCGGTGTGATCCGCCACGTCGACCCCGGCGGAGAAGACCTTACCCACGGCGCCCAGCACCAGGACCTTCAGACTCTGCTCGGTGGCGGCCTGAGCCAAGATCGAGAGCACCTCCCGCAGCATGGCGATACTCAGGATGTTGAGCGGCGGGCGGTTCAGCGTGAGCCTGCCGACCCCGTTCTCGGAGTGCCAATGCACGAACTCAGGATGGTTCACCCGGTCACTTCTTTCGCACCACGATCTGGCAGGTCGAATCGCCGGCTGCCAGGCAGCGCGGTTCGTCCGATTCGACCGGGACCCCGAAGACGGTGGCACCCAACCCTCCGAATACGCCTCGCAAGAGGTGACACACACCCGACCGCGACTCTCCTCCGTAGGCACCGGCGAAGGGCGAATTGGTCACCTGAACTTCAAGAGACTTCGTCTCTGTGTCCCACCCAGCCAGGCGCAATTGACCCCATCCGAGTTCGCCCCCCATCCGGCACATGAACTCGACTGCTTCTCGATCGCCCAACCCGAAGGTCTCCATGAACTTCCGGCCCGAGAGCTGGCCGCCCGCGAAACCACCCGAATACAGCAGCTCGCCGGCGCGGTCCGGACCAACCTCGGTCTCTACCGCGTGTTGGAAACGCATGAGGGTTTCCGGGCGGATCAGCAGGTATCGCACCTCCTTAAAAGTGAGGGCGCCGATTCCCGGCTCCCATTCGAGTTCAGCCAAGACGGAGTTAGTCATCGTGACCGTCACTTCGTGCTCTGCACCACGCGAACTCCTGACTCACTGCCGGGTAGCTCGACGGCATAGTCCTGCCGGGCCCTCTCCGGAGTCACCTTTCCATCTCGCACGTCATTCAGCACCAGGCCCCGGTCTCGTTCCCCAGGATCCCCATAGCCGCCGGCGCCCGGCAGGCGAAGTGAGACGACGTCGCCTGCTTGCAGTCGGTCGAGACCCTTCGATTTCATGATCCGTTCGTGTGGAGTCCCGGGATTGAGGACGAAGAGTCCGGGGGCGCCTGGTTTTCCGCCAAACAGACCGAACGGGGCGAACCGCTGGCGGTCTCCGTAGCGCGCCCAAGTGACGTCGTCTTGCAGAACCCGAATGTCCCGCCGGAGCCCGAGGGCGCCGCGATGCTTCCCCGCGCCGCCCGAGTCCGGAATCAGCTCATAGCGCTCGACCCGGACCGGGTATTCCAGCTCGACGGCTTCCACCGGCGTGTTCTTGAAGCGCGCCAGGTGAGAATCCTGCCCATCGCGGCCGTCCTTGGTCGGGCGCCCTCCCGCCCCGCCCCCCTGGATGTCGATGTAGACAAAGCGCTTCCCGGACGAACGGTGGAATCCCGAGAACCCGCAGTTCGTGATTTGCCCGTGGCTGCCGGCCATCACCCGATCCGGAACGGCCTGGGATAGGGCGAGCAGCATGGCTTCGGTGATCTTCTGGGAGGTGTTCGTGCGGGCGCCCACTGCCGCAGGCATCCTAGGATTGACGATCGAACCCTCTTCGGCGCGGATTGTGAACGGACGGTAGCAGCCAGAGTTTGGCGGGACGTGTGGATCGATCACCGCGATCAAGGCGTAGTACACCGCGGCATGGACCGTGGCGATGGGGCAGTTGATATTGCCTTTGACCTGTTGGGAGGATCCGTCGAAGTCGACAGTGACTGCATCCCCTCGCTTCCGGACGTTGACCTGCAGCCTGACCGGTTCGTCGCTGAAGCCGTCATCGTCGATCCAATCCACACCGGAATAGGTCCCATCGGGAATCGCCCGAAGCGCGGTCCGAATCCGCGCCTCCGATCCGTCCAGCAGCATCTTCAAGCACTGCTCAACCACCACCGGCCCATACTTTGCGTAGAGATCCTGCACCTTCCGGGCGCCGACGAAATCCGCCGAGGCCTGGGCCCGGATGTCTCCCAACGTCTTGTCCGGCACGCGGATGTTGTTGGCCAGGATGCCGAAGAGCTCGGAATCCTCTCTGCCGCGCTTGAAGAGTTTGACAAATGGAAGGCGCAGGCCCTCCAGGTAAATCTCGGTGAGACCACCCGCCGTTCCACCAGGGGCGGAACCGCCCATGTCGGAGTGGTGGGCGATGCTCCCTGCGAAGCCCACCAACCGTCCCTTGAGCTTCACCGGAGCGAAGGTCACCAGATCCATCACATGCTGGCCACCGGCATAAGGATCGTTGAATGCGATGATGTCGCCCTCGTCGAGTTGATCGTCGGAGTAGTGCTTCCGGAGCGCCCGCATCCCTAGCTCGAAGCCGGTGAGCAGCATGGGGGCGTGGTGGGCCTGGGCCACCGTGTTGCCATGCCGGTCGAATACCGCGCAGGAGATATCCTTGATCTCCTTGATGATCGTCGAGCGGGCGGTACGCACGAGGGTGTACCCCATCTCGTCCGCTACCTGTTCCATCGCGTAACGGATAACTTGCATGGTGATCGGGTCGGCCTTTTGTCGCGCCGATCTGGCTTTAGCTTGCGACACGGCGCACCGCCTTCAACTTCGATTTCCGTCTTCCATCGGCAGCCCAGGGCGCAGGGCGTCGCCCGCTCCGGGCCTGCTGCTCGATGATCAGATTCCCATATTTGTCCAGCTTTGCCCCCCAGCCCGGAGGGATTACGGTCGTCGAGGTGGACTCCTCGATCAAACACGGCCCTGGGAGTCGCTGTCCGGTATGAAGCTCCGGTCGCCGCCAGATGCGGGTGCTCAGGAACCCGCGCGGCTGGAAGTGGACCGGCCGCACGCGGGAGCTCGCCGCAGAAGCCTTTCGGCCCGGGTAGCGGCTGCGGGCAAGAGTCAATGGGGGAACCCTCCCGATGGCGGTCACCCGCAGGTTGATAAATTCAACTCGTTCGTCCGGGTCGCCGTAGGCGTACACGCGCCGGTGAAGCTCGTGAAAGCCGTCGATCGTTTTGGATACATCCTCGGGTGTAACCCGGGCCTCCGTCGCCCTCGCCCGCGTGGAGCCGGCTTTCCCGAACGGGATGGTCAGCTCATAGGACTGGCCCTCGTACCTCAGGTCCGCTGAGAGCTCAAGGACCCTGGCTCGGGCGGGGACTCGCTCCGCCTCGAGTTGGGCCGCCGCCTTCGCCATGAGAGCTTTGAAGCGCTCTTGAAGCGCCGCCGGGGTTGCGGCCTGCTCAGAAAGGGCAGCCGTCAAGACGTAGTCGTGTCGGACCTCCGAGGCGACTGCGCCGAGGGCGGAGAACACCGAGCAGTAAGGCGGGATGATCACCCGCTGGATCCCAAGATCCTGCGCCAGCTCGACGGCATGCAGCGGCCCCGCGCCGCCAAAAGCGAGCAAGGAGAACTCGCGAACGTCGTAGCCCTTCTCGGTAGTGTTGACCCCGATCCCGCGCACCATATTGGCATTGACTACCCGCAGGATGCCGGACGCCGCCTGCTCCACCGTCAGGCCAAGCGGATCGGCGACCCGCACTTCGATCGCCCGCCGGGCGGCAGCAAGATCCAGACTCAACTCCGCCCCGAGGAAGTAATCCGCGTTCAGCCGTCCCAGAACCAGGTTGGCATCGGTCACGGTCGCCAAGGACCCTCCGAGTCCGTAGCAGGCTGGGCCGGGATCGGCGCCCGCCGATTCGGGGCCCACGTTCAGCGCACCGCCCGGGTCGACCCACGCGATGGAGCCTCCGCCGGCGCCGATCCCCTGCACGTCGATCGACGGGATCTTGACCGGGAACCCCTCGAACTCGCTCTCCGCACGCACCCGCGGCCGGCCATCGACGATCAGGCCGATGTCGAAACTGGTCCCGCCCATGTCGACGCCGATCAGCTTGCTCTCGCCGATCAGCCTCCCAAAAAGGGCGGTCGCCAGGGCTCCACCGGCCGGGCCGGAGTTCACCATGTGGACCGCATGGGACTTCGCGGTCGGAACCGTCATGGACCCGCCCGAGGCCTGCATGATCCGCAGGTCGACGGTCCCCAGCCTCGCTTCGAGCTTTTCAACTAGCGTGCTCAGGTAGCGCTCCGTCACCGGGGACAGATAAGCATTGATCACGGTGGTCGAGGTTCGCTCGTATTCCCGGAATTCGGGCGCGATCTCCGAAGAGAGAGAAACCGAAGCTTCGGGAAGTAGCTCCCGGCAGATCTTGCGGACCTTTTGCTCGTTCCCTGGACTCCGGAAAGAGAACAACAGGCAAACCGCGATCGCCTCGACTTGCTCCAGCTTCAATTGCTCCACCGCCCGCCGGACCGAAGCCTCCTCCAGCGGGCGAATGACGGAACCATCCGCGGCCACCCGCTCGGAGACCTCGAGCCGCAGGTAGCGCGGCACGAGCGGGTCGGGAAGGTCTACGGTCATGTCGTAGAGTCCCGCATCGGGCCGCTCGATCCGAGCGATCTCAAGCACATCCCGGAAACCCTCGGTCGTAATCAGCCCCACCCGGGAACCCTTGCGCTCAATCAGCGCATTGGTGCCAATGGTGGTCCCGTGGACGACGTACTCAACCGCTTCGATCGAGGCTCCGGCCTGGCGCAAGATCTTCTCCATGCCGGTGAGCACTCCCTCGGCCAGGTCGCCAGGAGTGGTCAAAGTCTTGGTGTAACGAATCTCCCCAATCCGGTCGTCGATCAAGACCAGGTCCGTAAACGTGCCGCCGACATCGATGCCCATTCGCAAGTACCGTTTCTTCCGATTAACCGTTCCCCTGTTCCCGTTCGCCCGGCGGACGCTCCGACTGCTCATATGACGCCCTCGCTCTGCAGACGCTCTAGCTCCGGCCGGCTCAATCCCAGACCACCGCCGAGGATTGCCTCGTTGTGCTCCCCGAGCCGAGGAGGAAAGGCCAACTCGGTAATCCCAGGTTCGCTGACCACGGGCAACGGCGGTAACAAAATCTCAACCCCGGTTCTCGGATCGCGCGCTCGGGCCGTGCCGCGGCTGTTGGACAAGTCGCTAACGACCTCAGGCAGCTGAATCACCTTCGCCGCGGGCACCCCCGCCGACTGCATCGAGCCGATCAGGTCATCTGTATTCCACTCAGCCGAAACTTCGGCCAGCCGGGCATTCAGCCGATCCGCGTCGGCGATCCGACCGGCGTTGCGGCCGTATTCCGGCTCGGCAAGCCTCTCGAACCCAGGCACACCGGTGAGCGCTTCCCATTGGCGGTCATTGCCGACTGATACGTAGGCATATCCATCACGGGTCGAGTACACCGACACCGGCGCGAAGAACTGATGGGTATTGCCGCGGCGGGTGATCGTTTCCCCGAGCACGGTGAGCGCAACCGGGCTGACCATCCAGCCGAGGGCTGAGCTGGATAGGGAGAGGTCGATGCGCGTGCCTTCCCCGGTCAGGGCCCTCCGGTACAGAGCCTTCATCACGGCGCCATAGGCGTGTTCCGCAGCGCCAAGATCGACCATCGGGAGTCCGAAGACCAATGGAGGGCCGCCCGGCTCACCGGTGAGGTCCATCCACCCCACTTTCGCCTGGACAATAGGGTCGTACGCCAGATCATCGCAATCCGGCCCGTAGCCGGTGATCCCTAGCCAGATCAGATCGCGACGGGCGGACCGGAGTTCACCGTACTCGATGCCAAGTTTCGGATAACTGGAGGGTCGGTTGTTGGTTGCGAAAAGGTCTGCCCCGCGCCGCTCGCCGTCGGCAGCCGGCAGCTCGGTGAGCAAACGGTTAAGCAGCATTCGGCCGTCAGGGTGAGCCAGGTTGAGGGTTATCGCCTGTTTCCCGCAGTTGTTTGGGAAGAAGTAGCTGCCCATCCCTTGCTCACCCAGGATGTCCCTCCCGACGTAGCGGTTCGGGTCACCCCGTCCGGGGACTTCGATGCGAATGATGCGCGCTCCCTCCCGCGCCAATCGCTGGGTGAGGAATGGCAGGGTGGTCGCCTGCTCCAGGCTAAGAACGGTAAGGCCGCTCAGAAGGCTCATGGCTACAAGCTCACCGGCTCTCGAAACTCACCGAAGACTTCCCGGAGGATTCGAGTAATCTCTCCCAGGCTGGCATAAGCCCGGGCCGCTTCCATCATGCTCGGCATCACATTCGCCCTGCTTGCCGCCGACACTCGGACCGCTTCCAGCGCGCCCGCCACGGCTGAAAGGTCGCGAGAGGCTCGAGTCGCCGCCAACCGGCGAACAGATTCTTCCGCCTGGCGCGGGTTGTAGGCATGCAGTTCGACTTCCCGGGTCTCCTCTTCCATTCGATAGCGGTTGACGCCTACCTTAGGGATCGAGCCGGCTTGGAGACCTTGCTCGTGCCGCCAGGCCTGGTGGGCGACTGCGCGCTGAATCGCACCTTCGCTGACGGCCCGGACGATCCCACCCAGTTCGTCATCCACTCGACGGATCTCGGCAGAGATGCGCTTCTCCATCTCATTGGTGAGCCACTCGACGTAATAGGAGCCGGCCAGCGGATCGGCCGTGTCGCAGAGGCCCATCTCTTCGGCCAGGATCTGCATTGTGCGCAGCGAAATCAACGCCGCTTTCTCGGTAGGGATGGTGTAGGCCTCGTCGAACGAACAGAGCGCCATGGTCTGGGTGCCCGAAAGGGCGGAGATCAACGCATAGTAAGCGCCGCGGACGATGTTGTTCTCCGGCTGCTCGATCGTCAGCCCGCCGCCGCCACCGCCGGCGATCATCTTCAGCTGCATCGTGGCCGGCAGCTGTGCCCCGAATTCGTCTTGCAGGATCCTGGCCCACAGCCGGCGTGCGGCGCGGAACTTGGCCACCTGCTCGAACAGATTCCCGAAGATGTCGAAATTGAAGGAAAGCCGGTCGGCGAATTCATCGACCTGCAGTCCGCGCTCCAACCCCAGCCGGATGTAGGCCCGGGCGATGCCGAAGGCATAGGCGATTTCCTGGACGGGGTTGGCGCCGGACTCTCGGATGTGATAGCCACACACACTGACCGGGTAGTATTTCGGGGCGCTGCGGGCGCAGAACTCGATGGTGTCGCCAATGAGCCGCATGCCGGGTTCCACCGGGAAAATCCAGGCCCCGCGCCCGATGTACTCTTTGAGGATGTCGTTCTGACAGGTGCCGCGCAGCTCCTTCAAGGCGAGCCCTTGCTTCTCGGCAACCACGAAGAACATGGCCATGATCGGCGCGGCGACCGCGTTCATCGTGAGCGAGACGCTGATCTTCTCGAGTGGGATCCCCGCGAAGGCGGTCTCCAGGTCGGCCAGAGTGTCCACTGCCATCCCTACCCGGCCCACTTCCCCTTCAGACCGCGGATCGTCCGAATCCAGCCCCATCTGGGTCGGCAGATCAAACGCGACGTTCAAGGCGTTCTGTCCATGCCCGATCAAGAACTTGAAGCGCTCGTTGGTCTCGGCCGGCGTGCCGAATCCGGCGTACTGGCGCATGGTCCAGGGGCGGGCGCGGTACATCAGCGGGTGAATCCCTCGGGTGAACGGGAACTCGCCGGGCCGGCCCAGGTCTCGCACCGGATCCAAATCCGCGATGGACTCCGGCCCGTACATCGCATCGACGGGAATGCCGGACTCCAGGATGACGGGCTTTGGATCGTCAGGCATGTTCGTTTTCAGGCGTCGGCGCCCGCGAGCGGGCGACCTCGCTGCGGATAAGCTGTTCTATCGCATCGAAGCGACTGCCGGTCGGGAAGACTTCGTCGACGCCCAACGCCTTGAGGGCCGGGATATCCTGAGCGGGGATATTCCCTCCGAACACGACGACTTTGTCCTCCGCCCGCGCCAGGCGCAGCTTCTCTGTGATCTGGCGGGCCACGGTCAGGTGCGCTCCGCTCAATATCGACACACCGATCGCATCCACGTCCTCTTCGAGGGCCGCATTGACGATCTGCTCGGCGGTTTGGTGCAAGCCGGTGTAAATGACCTCGAATCCTGCATCCCGCAGACCAAGGGCAACGACCTTGGCCCCTCGATCGTGGCCATCGAGGCCGGGTTTGGCGATGAGGATGCGGATCGGTCGCGACATGCCGGTTCCTATTCTTCGCTCACCTTCACCACAACTGCCGCCGCGGAGTCCCCTGCGGCGCAGCCGGTGAACAAGCCGTAGCCTCCGCCCAGCAGCACCAGCTCCTCGATCAGCTCGATGATCAAGCGCATTCCAGTCGGCCCCTGGGGGTGGCCCCAGATGAGCGACGAACCGTAGTTGTTCATTTCCCTCACCGAGATGCCCAGCTCGCGAGCGAGATAGACGTCGTTGACCGCGAAGGGGTTGTGGGTCTTGATTGCCTTCACATCCTTGATTCCGATTCCGGCCTGTTCAAGCACCCGCCTGGCCGCGGGCAGGTTGGCCTTGGGCATGAACCCCTTTTCCGCCCGGCCCTCGGCGAATGCCACCACGCGGATCTCAAACGGAGAGCCGCGATTGAACTCCCGCGCCCGTTCGCGAGTCGTCACGATCATCCCGGCGTTGCCGTCTGCCGGGTAGGTCTGTCCGCCGTAGGTGACTGTTCCACCGGAAAGCACGGGTTTCAGTTTTAAGAGCCCGGCTGAAGTCGTCGGGTAGATTCCTTCATCATCGATCACGGTGGACAGCGGTTTCTTCCCAGACGGATTGACTTCAATCGGCGTCACCATGTAGCGCCGATGGAAGGCGGCCTCGTTCGCCAGCGCCGCCTGGTACTGCTCGTGGCGGAGCAGCACGAGCTCGTTCTGCTCCATCGTCGTGATCTCTTCGTCACGGGCGACGTTTTCCGCAGTCTCGATCATCGAGACACCGGCGAAGGGATCGCACTGGAAGTTGTCCCATACCCAGTCTTCCGATTCACCCTTGCCGCCGGGCCCCAGCGGATTGGGATAGAAGACGTGCGGTCCATTCGAGGTCCGATCCGCCGTGACACACAGGATGGCGCTCCCCGACCCGTTGCCGGCCTCGACCTCGGCGGCCGCGCCCGCCAGCACCCTGGCCGAGGTGGCGCAGGCCTGATTCACGGTAGGGCCAGTAATGGTCTCGATTCCGATCGACCCGGCCAGCCACGGTGCTCCGTAGAAGCTGCCTTTGGCTGGCACGGTCAAGCCGAGATGCAGCCCGTCGAAGGCCGTTGCCGGAATCCCTCGTTCTGCGAGCGCGCGCCGGCTGACTTCGGCCGCGAACCGGATCGGGTGCAGCGGGGCAAAGTTTCCCTGCCACTTGACGAACGGCGTGCACCAGTACCCGCCGTAAGGGATGAAGGTGTGCTCCAGTCTCATTGCCTCATGCTCCCACAGACAGGCCGCCGTCCACCCAGATCACCTGTCCGGTCAGGTAGCCCGCCTCCTCGCTGCACAAGAATAGGTGCACGCCGGCGATTTCCTCCGGCTCGGCCATTCGCCTCAGCGGTATTCGCTCCAGCAGCCCCTCCATCACCTTCTCGGGGATGGCGGCCGTCATACGGGTTTTGACCGCGCCCGGAGCCACGCAGTTCACTGCGATGTTGAAGCGGGCCCACTCGAGCGCAAGGGTCTTGGTTAGGCCAATCACCCCGGCCTTCGAGGCGGAGTAGTTGGCCTGGCCGACGTTGCCAAGCGCCCCCACCGAGGCAGTGTTCACAATCCGCCCGTACTTTTGCCGGATCATCGGGACGGCTGCCAGCTGGGAGAGCAGCCAGGTTCCCTTCAAGTTGACCGACAGCACTTCGTCCCATTGCTCGTCCGACATCAGGCGGACCTCGTCTTCTTTGATCCGCACCGTTAGCGCATCCCGAGTGATCCCGGCGTTGTTGATCAGCAGGTCCAGCCGGCCGTAGCCCTCCAGCGCGGCGTCCACCATCCGCTGTGCATCCGCCCTCTGGCGGACGTCGCCGATGACGCTGCGGGCCTGCCCCCCGGCTTGCAGGATCGCCCCCTGAGTCGCCTGCACTCCGGAGGCGTCCACATCGCTGACGATCAGCGCCGCCCCTTCGCTCGCGAAGCGAACCGCGGTGGCCCGGCCGATCCCGCTCCCCGCGCCGCTGACCAGCCCGACCCGGCCCTTCAATCTTCCGTGATTCGTGGAAGTCAGGGCCATCGTCTATCCACCTCGCATCATCAGGAGCGTCCAGCGTCCCTCAAGGACAGCTTTGGATTCCTGATTGAAAATTCGGGCCTCGAAGACCACGACCCCGCGCTCGGGTTTGCTGGTCTCCTTTTTGTCTGCCACCGACAACTCGAGGTGCAGGGTGTCGCCGAACTTCACCGGGGCCTTGTATTGAAAGACCTGCTCCATCAGCGCCAGGGTGGTTCCCTCAAACACGCCCAGCCAGTTGGCCATGCCGGTCGCCATGGAGGCCACCAACATCCCGTGGGCGATGCGTCCCCCGGTGGGTGCGGACTTGCCGAACTCCGCGTCAGTGTGCAAGGGGTTGAAGTCTCCAGACAACCCGGCGAATTGGACGACGTCCGCCTCGGTCACGGTCCGGCCCTGGGACACGAAGTTGTCTCCCAGGTTGAATTGCTCGAAAAGCAGACCGCGGGCCTTGTATGTCATTGACTGTGTTGCCCCTCCACCTGATTCAAGCCCTCCTCAGACGTCCAGCTCTTTTGCGATCACGTTCTTGAGCACCTCGTTCGTTCCCCCTCCGTACAGCAGGAATCGGGCGTCTCGGAAATAGCGCTGTGCGTCGTACTCCATGGCGAAGCCGTAGCTGCCGAAGATGCGGGTGCACTCGTCGGCCGCCCGATTCGCAACCTCGGTCGCAAACAGCTTCGCCATCGAGGCCAGTTTCATGGCCCGATTGCCACGGTCGATCTCCCAGGCTGCCCGATACACCAGGGCCCGAGCCGCCTCCAGCTCGGTCGCCATCGTAGCAATCTTGTGGGAGATGGCCTGGAAGGAGGCGATCGGCCGACCGAATTGGATCCGTTCGCTGGCATAGCGCCGGCTCGCCGCGAGGGCCGCCTCACCCAAACCCAACGCTAGCGCACCGGTCATCGTGCGGATCTCGGCCAGGATGGCGGTGAGGCTTTGGAAGCCGGTGCCTTCTGCGCCCAGCAGGTGGTGCTCGGGGATCCGGACCTGTTCCAGGATCACTTCCGACGTTTCGGAGGCCCGGACGCCCAGCTTCTCGATCCGCTTTCCCACCGAGAGCCCGGGCGTCCCTCTCTCCACCAGGAAGAAGTCGATGCCCTTGATCCCGTCGGCGGGGCGCGTTTTGGCCGCGACCGTGAAGAAATCGGCCGCGGTGGCAGAGGTGATCCACAGCTTGCGGCCAGTCAGCACCCATTCGGAGCCGTCCCGGGTGGCCCGGGTCGTGATCCCGCCCAGATCAGAGCCGAAATCGGGCTCAGTCATGGCGATGGTCCCCAGTTTCTCGCCCCGCAGGGCGGGGGAGAGCAGGCGGATTCGCTGCTCCTCACTCCCAAATCGATAAACAAAATCCGTCCCCATCAGACCTTGCATGGCAACCGCCGCGGCAAGCGACATGGAGCCGCGGGCGAGCTGCTCGGCCATCAGGCAGAAACTGACGAAGTCGCCGCCCGAGCCGCCGACCGATTCCGGATAGCGCAGCCCAAACAGGCCGAGCGCGCCGCAACGCCGAAAGAGTTCGGCTGGGAACTCAGCCCGCTCGTCGAGCTCGCGGGCTGCCGGCCCGACCTCTTTCTCCACAAAATCGTGGACGAGCCGGCGCAGCTTCTCCTGAACCTCAGTCAACCCGAAATCCATCCCGAGGTCCTCAGTCCCCTCTTCCGGCCGGCGTCTTCTCCGCCAGGTGAATGAGCACTCCGAAGGCATCCTTCGGATGGACGAACGCCTCCCGCCAGACGAAGCCTTCGAAGGTCATCCCTGGAGGATAGCTGTGGCGAGACGCCACCCGACCGCCGCGCCGTTCGAGTTCTTCCACGGCCTCGTCCAGATCCTCGACCTCGAAGGTGAGGTGATGGATTCCGGGGCCGCGCTTGTTCTCGATGAATCGCGCCACCGGGCTGTCGGGACGGGTGGCCTGCAGGAGCTCCAGCTTGCTTTCTCCGAGCTCGAAAGGGCGATAGCGAATCCCCATGTCCTCGATCACCTCTTCGGGATGGAACACCGCCCCGAACCAGCCCTCGAAGAATGCCATGGCTGCTTCGAGGTCCTCCACTGCCAGGGCCACTCGCTCCACCCGCTTGACAAAAGACACTCTTCGCCTCCAGACCCCTAGCCCGCGGGAGTCCGCGCCGCCTGGCCTTCCAGGACCACCCGCAGTGCATGCAGGAACTTCTGGTTGTCTTCCGGTTGGCCGAGGCTCACTCTCACCGCTTGGTCCAGTCCCCAGGCGTCCATCGGCCTGACAATCACTCCCTGGCGGATGAGCAGCTCACTGAACACAGTGGGCTCCATGGGAAGGTCGGTCAGCAGGATGAAATTGGTGTGGCTGGGAACAAAGTGGACTCCCAGAGCAGAAAGACCTTCGTACAAGAATGCCCGCTGCTCTTCCATGAGTCTTCGGCTGCGAGCCGCATAGTCACCATCGTCCAGGCTGGCGAGGGCGGCCAGCAGGACCGGCGCCCCGGTGTTGAAAGGCAGCTGGGCATGCCGGAGGTAGTGGATGATCTCTGGAGTCGAAATCGCGTAGCCCACTCGCAGGTTGGCCAGACCGGCGGCCTTGCTGAAGCTGCGCAGCACAATCACTTCCCGTCCCTCGGCAATGTACTCCGTCGGGTCTGGGTAGTCGGCGTCGCCCACGAAGTCCCGGTAGGACTCATCAAAGACGACCACGACCCCCTCTGGAAGGCCTCTTACAAAGGAAATGACTTCCTGGCGGCGACAAATCATCCCGGTAGGGTTATTGGGCGTGCTGATGAATACCAGCCGCGTATTTGGGGTAATCGCCTGGGCCATGGCGGGCAGGTCAAGCCCCAGATCCTCCCGCGGCGGAACCTGGAGGAGGACACCTCCGAACATGGTCGTGCAAATGGCGTACATTGGGAAGGTGAGCTGCCCGGTGACGACCTGGCCGCCGTCGAAGATGAAAGCCTGAACGATCATCCGGATCAGATCGGTGACTCCGTTGCCGGTGATGACGTACCGTTCGTCGAACGACGGATGGATCCGCGGACCCAGCCGCCGCCGCAGAGCGCGGTCAGCCGCGCCGGGATAGCGGTGGGCCTCGGCTAACGCCTGCACCAGTGCTTCAATCGCCCGCGGGGAGGGCCCCAACGGGTTCTCGTTGGAGGCCAGCTTCACTACCTCGTCGACACGGTACTCTTCCTGGACCTCCTCAACGGACTTCCCGGCGATGTAGAGCGGCACTTTGATTAGATTTGGGTTCAGGCGAAGGTGTCCCATGGGTCCCTCAGCCACCCTCTGCCCGGTCCAAAGCTTGGAGCACTCGTTCGGGCGTCATGGGCAAGGTGGTGAGCCGCACGCCGAGCGCGTCGTAAATCGCGTTGGCGACGGCCGCGGCCGTCGGAGTGCCTCCCATCTCGCCCACGCCCTTTGCCCCGAACGGTCCAAGTGGATCTTCCGTCTCGATGAGGACGGTCTCGATCTGCGGCATATCTGCTGCCGTGAACAAGTGGTAGTCCGCGAAATCCGGGTTCATCACCCGGCCATCCTTGACGATGAGTTCCTCGGTGAGTGCATAGCCAAGGCCCATCTGGGCCCCGCCTTCGATTTGCCCCTCGACTGCCATCGGGTTGATGGCTCGCCCGATGTCGTGAGCACAGACGAGGCGGAGGACTCGCACCTTGCCGGTTTGGCGGTCGACCTCGACTTCGGCCATCTGCGCTCCGAAGCTGTAGGCGGCCGAGATGTTGCCTTTGTAGCTGGCCTTGTCGACGAGCGAGGTGGGCGGGTCGTACCAGCCTTCGCCGACGACGATCTTTCCATCCGGCCGGAAGTGGCGCCCGCGCACCGCTTTCCCCAGCGGGATCGAATGGGCCCCGTCGACTGAGACGATGAGCCCGTCCCGGGGAACCAGCTGCTCGGGCTGGGTTCCGAGCATTTCCGCCGCGGTCTCCAAGATCTGGCGCCGGGCATCGAGGGCGGCCAGATAGGCCGCCTGTCCCGCGATGAAGGTCGTGCGGCTGGCGTGCACGCCGACGTCCCACGGCTTCAGGTCGGTGTCGCTGTTGACCACGCTGACCCGCTCGATGGGGAGCCCGAGCACCTCGGCCACCATCTGGGCCAATGCGGTTTCGGAGCCCTGGCCGATCTCGGTACTGCCCGTGACCAGGGTGGCGTGTCCAAAATCGTCGACTTTGACCGTCGCCCCGCAGCCGTCGCTGCGGTAGATCCGCGCACCCCCGCCGACGTTGAGCGTGGCGGCGAAGCCGATGCCGCGGACAGTGGACGACGGAGCAAACAAGCCACCATGCGGATCCGAGCCCTCCATCGATCGTCCGTCGGATTCCGACGTCAATTGGCCGTCTCTTCGGGATGCCAGCGCCTCGAAACACTCCTTCAGCCCGCAGCTGGTGATCTTCAGCCCTTGCGGGGTCTGCTCCTGCGGGCGGTTAGCGTTGTGCATTCGGAAGTCGAGCGGGTCCCACCCGAGGGCTTCCGCCAACCGGTCCATCATCGTCTCGACGAAGAAGGTCGACTGAGGATTCCCGTAGCCTCGCACCGCGCCCGTCACCGGGTTGTTGGTGTACACGCAGCGGGCCCGGAATCGGACATGCGGTACGCGGTACAGCGAGGCCGTGGTTTCCAACATCACCAGCGGAGTGACCGTGCCCCAGGAAACGTAGGCTCCGATGTCCAGCAAGGCATCGGCCTCGCGAAACGTCAGGCTCCCGTCCCGGCGTGCGCCGGCCCGAATGTGAACTTGCGCCGGCTGCCGCACCGGTGCGGCCAGAAACTCTTCTCGCCGGGAAAAGCTGATCCGCACTGGACGCCCGCTCTTCCGGGCCAGGAGAGCGGCAATCGGTTCGAACGGATAGATATCGAGGCCGCGGCCGAAGGCGCCGCCGATCGTCGGCTGCAGGACTCGCACGTCACTCCCCTCCAGCCCGAGAGCCTCGGCCAGATCCCGCTGAAGCAGGAAGGGGATTTGAGTCGAGCTGTGGATCGTGAGCCGCCCGCGAGAGTCGAAGGCAGCCACAATGGCGCTCGTCTCCATCGCCGCGTGCACCACGTACGGCAGAGAAAAGGAAGCCTCGAGAACCACGTCGCTGTCCGTCGCCGCTTCGTCCGGTTCGCCGTGCTCGTACTCATAGGTCGTAAAGAGGTTAGTTCCCCGCTCGGGGTGGACCAGCGGGGCGCCCTCGGCCAGCGCCGCCGCGGCGTCGAACACGCCTGGCAGGGGTTCGTACTCGACCTCGATCAGCTCCAATGCTTCCTGTGCGGCGTCGGCATCCACGGCCGCAACCGCGGCCAGCTCGTCGCGCAGGCTGCGCACCAAATCGGCTTTCAGCGGAGTGTTGTCCTTTCCATAGCCGAAGCGGGCAGCCGGGTTGTCGGCGCCGGTCACGATCGCCTTCACCCCGGGTACTCGAGAGGCGCGCTCAATATCGAGGTTGAGGATCCGTGCATGGGCAAAGCGAGAGTAGAGGATTCTGGCTTCCAGCATGCCGGGCAGGCGGACGTCATGGACATAGACCGCGCGCCCGGTGGCTTTCTCCGGGGCATCCAGTTTTGGTAGCCGCTTCCCAACCACTGTTTGCCTGTCCCTCGCT
>Ga0209109_10000511_pt1 | contig 20660 bp, 19 predicted proteins | sample Rifsed10ft2_FD_184004 | JGI IMG/M metagenome (GOLD analysis project Ga0209109, IMG submission 184004) | Soil microbial communities from Rifle, Colorado, USA - sediment 10ft 2 (version 2) | ecosystem: Environmental > Terrestrial > Deep subsurface > Rock core/Sediment | place: Rifle, Colorado... | reverse complement strand
AAGATGAGGCGGTCGAAAACTCGCTCCGCGACCACCCCGACGGGCAGTTCCACACGTTGACCGCTCTCACAAGCCGCAGCCAGATGGATGACTTGCTCGATATGCAGAGCTGTGAATTGCTGCCGGCTGCCCCGGACTTCTTCCAGAAGGCGACGAATCAGGCGTCGGGTCACAGCTACAAGAGAATTGCCAGCAGCGCCTAGTTTCTCTGCTGTGTCAAAGCGAAGCGGTTCGAGCAGGTCTGCGGTGCGGATCGAAAGCCCGTGCGCGGTTCGCTCCACGAGCGCGGCCAGGCGATCGTCAAGCAGGCGCGACCAGAACCGCTCCTCTTCGCGAGCCAGGCCGGCCAGCCGCGCCAGATTCTCCACCATGGCCGGCTGAAAATCGCGCTCGAGGACGGGCAACAGTTGATGGCGGATGCGGGCACGGAGGCGAGCTTGGTCGCGGTTCGATTCGTCCTCGCGCCAATTCTGCCCTCGTGCGCGGAGGTAGTCGCGCAGCTCCTGGCGACGCACGTCGAGCAGCGGCCGCACCACACGGCCGACCACCGGATAGATACCGCCCAGACCGGTTGGCCCGGTTCCTCGCATCAGGTGCGTGAGAACGGTTTCTGCCTGGTCGTCGGCCGAATGCCCAACCGCCACGCAGTCGGCGCGGCCTTCTTCGACCAGCCGCGAAAAGAAGGCGTAGCGCAGTCGGCGTGCGGCATCCTCGAGATTCCAGCCCTCGTCGCTGGCGCGCCCGGCGACGTCTTCGCGCGCAGCGAAGCATTCCAGCCCGTGTGAGCGCGCCAAACCGGCCACGAAGGCTTCGTCTACATCCGCGACCGCGCCGCGAAGCTGATGGTTGAAGTGGCAAACCAGCAATCGGACTCCAAGTTTGGGAGCGAGCTCTTCCAGCAACAGGAGCAGCGCCACGGAATCGGCTCCGCCGGATACGCCCACCGCCACACGGTCGCCCGGATGCACCAGGGCGTGGCGCGTAATCGTTTCGAACACGCGCTGTTGCAGAGAGCAATGTTTTCGCGTGGCCACGGGGTGTTCCGGCGACACCGGGAACAGTTCTGCCGTACAGACCATGTTAACAGCGCCGCCCGATGGGAGGAAAGAGAAGACCCGGCGATACAGGGACCCCGGCGCCGGGCAGAGGGGGATTCGCTCCACTAGAGCGAATTGGAAATCTGTTGGGCCATCAGGTCGCGGTTGTAGGCGATGCGCCGGTCCAGGGCGACCGCGGCGAAGTAGGCGCAGGCGTTGCGTTCGGATTCGGCCCAGTCCGCAACGCTCGGAACAAAGCGTCGCAGGACAGCGCGCAATAGACTGAGCAGGCGGTAATACCCGCGGATGGCGCGCACCTCGAAGCGGTCGTCGTCCCGCTCCGGGCAAAGCCCGACCAGCAGCATCAGCCGCGGGAACTCTTCTGCGTGGGCGGAGCGATGCTGGATGCCGGTCAGTTCGCGCGCCTCCGATGAAAGATCCACATCCGAGCAAGAAGCCACCAGAGATCGGCAGTACGAGACAAAGAACTGGAGCAGCGCGGCCACAGAGATCACGAGGATGAGCGCGGGAATCATCGGTTCGGGGCCGCCACCCGGGCCGGTGCCAACCGCGCCTCCTCCGGAACCTTGAGAAACGTGTACCCCCACGCTGCCGGCAGCCATAAAGCCATGATCGGTGGCAGGTATTGCCAGACCAGGCCAAGCTGAGGGAATAGACTACGAAGAGCATAATTGGCCGCGAACACGCTGAAATAAACGCCCAGAGCGAGGATCAGCTGAATCAAGCGTGTGCGTGTCTCGCGCAGCTTGAGAATGGCGCCCCAGAGTAAGTAGGTGAGTACTAACCCGACGAAATTCATGTTCTGGCCTATTTCAACTACAAATCGGGTCGTCATCTTGTTCGGGGAACTTGCCACGACTTGGTAGGAGAGAGCAGCGGTCAAGCCAAGTAACAGAATCGCACCGGCACGTACCCACTTGTGCAGATCCAACTCCTGAAAGACCTGCGAGTACAAATTCATGAGGGCAAAGTACAGACAGACAGTGAGAACCGCTTCAGTGTAATAATAGAAGTAGATATATTCAACCGAGAGAAGGCCGTACTTGAAAAAAACGACAAAGCGACCTACCGTGAGAACCGAGGTTGCAAGCATGCACAGGTTCAGGGGGAGATAACGCTGGAGTCCGCGCCCTTTGAAGGCACACCAAACCATGAGGGCCTGAAAAAAGGCGCTCAAGAACCAAAAAAAGTAATCGAATGGACCAAGCATTTTTGAGCTTCCTTTGCCCTAACGCCCGGCCCATCTCAGCGGTTTCAAACCGCCGACGCGCTAGTTACTGGAACCAAGGCGTTGGGGGAACCGGCCCGCCGCCGATCATCCATGGTGTGGGAGGTACAGGCCCACCACCGATCATCCACGGTGTGGGAGGTACCGGCCCGCCGCCAATGGCCGTCAGGACCGGGCCGTTCGCGGCAACCAGGTTGCTCAACCCCATCGCACCTGCCAGCACAAGTATCACGAGCAGGAATAGAAGCAAGTTTCTCTTCATTATCCCTCCGAGTAGAGTAGCTACAGCGGAGGGATAGTACCTTAGTACTATGGCTTGTCAAGTGCGATTTGGTTGTGCCTAAACGATAAACACCCCCGGCCTTGGCCGCTAGGGCCAGGCAGGTTCCGTCTTGCCAAGGTGAGAATGGCTCCCAGAAGAGCTTGGGTCAACGGTACTAACGTACTACCAGAAAAGGGCTTAGAGGAAGGTGGGGTGGCCCTCCAGGATCCCATGAAGCCCGAACTTGCCAGGCGGGGCTGGCTTACGCTTGACACCCCAGACCGTGAGTCCTTACTATGCCGAGGATGGCCTGTGCCGGTGTAGCTCAGGGGTAGAGCGAGGGTCTCATAATCCCTAGGTCGTGGGTTCGAGTCCCACCGCCGGCACCACTGTTTTCAAGCAGTTACAAGCACTCAAGAAAAGCACTCTGGGCCCTGTAGCCACATTTGTGTCATCGGCAGCTTTCCAGCTGAATCAGTCTTTCAGAGACTGCAACTGAGTTTTTTACTGAATGGCCGCGGAAGATAGAAGACCCAGATTTGCTCTCCCCGGCAAAGACAATCTGAATCAGACATTAGATTTCTTATGGCAGTCAACGCACTTGACGGGCAACCCTTTGCCCTTGGCGTTCTCTGCCTTGTGGCAGTCAATGCAGGTCCCGGCAGTTGCCGTGGGATTGTGAAATGCCATCATGCGGTTCGTCTTCATCGGGGGTGTGGCCGGCATGGTATGGCATGTACCGCAAGCCTGTTGCGGAGCAGCCAAGGGCTTCTGCGGCTTGGAAGCGTGGTGGCAGGTCTCGCATTTGATGCCGCGAACTTCGGCGTGAAGCTTATGTTCCAGCTTCACTCCGCCAAGCGGTCCGCCTTTCAAGATATAGGTGTCCTGCGGCTTTGTCTGACCGGCAACATGCAACGCCAGAACCGGTCCAAGTAATAGTGCGCTGAGAATCGACAAAACAAAACTGCCTCGTCTGGCTGACATCGTTCCTCCGCTGCCCTCGTGATCTTATACAGAGAGATCAAGCAATCCTCAGTGCACCGCAAAGATTATCCTCTCTCGATTGAGCGGGTCGACAAGCCTGTGGGCACGGCCTCGCCCACAAAAGCGACTCCCGCATCGAGCGCGCGGCGGTCGATCTCGAGAAGGTCAGCGTTCATCACCGTTGCCTCAAGCACGGCCACCGCCGTGGCTACCGGCAAACAGCCGGTCAGCCCCAGCAGTGCGCCCAGCATGAAGATGTTGGCGGCTTTGGTCGCACCGAGCTTGTCGGCGATATCGAACGCGGGCACACACACCACTTTCACGTCCGGCGCAGAGAAACTCGCCGGCAGGGACTCGGCGTTGTAGAGGATGAGCCCGCCTCTTGGCATCTGTGGAGCGAACTTGTGCAGGGAGATCTCATTCATGGCCACCAGAACGTCGGGGTGCTCGACCAGCGGCGAGCCGATGCGCTCCTGCGAAAGACAGACGTGACAATGGGCGCTGCCGCTGCGCATCTCCGGTCCGTAGGAAGGCAACCAGCTCACTTCTAGCCCTTCGCGCAGGCCCATTTCCGCAAGGATCTGCCCGAGCAAGAGAACCCCCTGCCCGCCAAAACCGGCAACCTTGATGGTCAGGTTTTTCGGCTGTGAAGTCTTCTTTGACCGCTGCTGCGACAACTCGGCGGGACTTTCATTCAATCCGAGGACTTGAGCGACGGATCTCTGCGGCGGCGCACCGTTGGCAGGCTCGGGAATCCGCGCGTCGCGGAAGTTCCCCAGCGGGAAGATGGGGACGAGTTTTTCCTGCACCCAGTTGCGCGCTTCGACCGGCGTCATCTTCCAGATCGTCGGGCAGGGCGAGAGGATTTCAACGAAGGAGAAGCCTGCTTCATCGCGTTGCAGCTCGATTGCCCGCCGCACCGCCTTTCGCGCGCGCATGATGTTTTTGTTGTCGCACAGCGCGACGCGCTCGATATAGACCGGCGCCTGAAGTGTGGCCAGCAGCTCGGCCATGTGCAGCGGGTAGCCCTCGTTTGCGGCGCGGCGCCCAAAGGGCGTGGTTGTGCTGACCTGGCCGATCAGTGTGGTGGGAGCCATCTGGCCGCCGGTCATGCCGTAAATCGCGTTGTTAATGAAGAAGACAGTAATCGCTTCACCGCGGTTGGCGGCGTGCAGGATTTCGGCCGTGCCGATGGCGGCCAGGTCGCCATCGCCCTGATAGGCAACCACGATGCTTTCGGGGCGCGCGCGCTTGAGCGCCGTGGCCACGGCCGGTGTGCGGCCATGCGCGGCCTGAACGTTGCCGACGTCAAAGTAATAGTAGGCGAAGACCGAGCAGCCTACCGGGCTGACGAAAATCGTGCGGTCCTGCAAGCCCAGGTCGGCGATGGCTTCGGCGATCAACTTGTGGACCACTCCGTGGCCGCACCCCGGGCAGTAATGGGTCTGCTGCTGGAGCTCGGACTTTCGCTCGTAGGTCTCGTAGAAGACCGGCGATTTTGTCAGGACAGGCTGATTGTCCGCCATTGTGTCTCTTCTTTCCGGACGCCAACCGCTGCGGCGGACGCCCTTACACGGCCCACTCGGATTCCGAATCAACCGGGGCGAGCAGGCGGGCCAGCACCTCATCGGCGAGCGGCACATTCCCGCCAACGCGGCTGTAGAACTCGACCGGCACGCGCCCGTCGAGAGTGAGCCGCACGTCCTCGACCATCTGGCCCGTGCTCATCTCCACGACCAGGACGGACTGGCAACGCCTTGCGGCATCGCGGAGGGCCTGCGCCGGGAAAGGCCACAGCGTGATCGGGCGGAACAGTCCGGCGCGAAGCCCCTGGCGGCGGGCCTGGTCCACCGTCGAGCGCAGCACGCGCGATACAATGCCATAGCCTACCAGCAGGACTTCGGCATCTTCGGCGCGGTAGAGCTCGTGCCGCGCCTCACGCTGCTCGGCCTGTTTGTATTTCGCTTCGAGCTTACGGACGTGCGCCTCGAGGACATCGGGCTCGAGCTGGATCGAGGTAATCAGGTTCAGGCGGGTGTCGCGCGTGCCGCGCACGGCCCAGGGCTTGTCCGGCGCTTCGAGGACACGCGGCTCGAGCTCGAGTGGCTCCATCATCTGTCCGATGAAGCCATCGGTGACCACGACGGCGGGATTGCGGTAGCGGTCGGCCAGCTCGAAGGCGAGCATGGTGAACTCGGCCATCTCCTGCACCGAAGCCGGAGCCAAAACGAGGTTGCGGTAGCAGCCGTGCCCGCCGCCCTTGACCAGGGCGAAGTAGTCGCTCTGCTCCGGCGCGATGTTGCCCAGCCCGGGCCCGCCGCGCATCACGTCCACGATGACGCATGGAAGCTCGGCCCCGGCGAGATACGAAAGACCTTCTTGCATCAGGCTGACGCCCGGACCGGAAGAAGCCGTCATTGCGCGCTCGCCGGCAGAGGCTGCTCCATACACCATGTTGATTGCAGCCACTTCGCTTTCGGCCTGGAGAAAGATGCCGCCGACCTGCGGCAGGAAGAGCGCCGCGGCTTCGGCAATCTCGCTGGCCGGCGTGATCGGGTAGCCGTAATAGGCGCGGCAGCCCGCCAGAATGGCTCCCTTCATGACCGCGACATTGCCTTTACAGAGCTGCCGCACAGTGGGCCTCCGTTTCGGTCGTGGTGGGGACAGCTTTGGGAGGAGGCGTTCTGCGATACACCGCGATCGCGCCGGGCTCCGGGCAGACATAGAAACAGATGCCGCAGCCGGTGCAGTCGGAGCCGGTGTAGCGTACCGGGTGAACGCCATAGGCGCTCAGTCCCGGCGCAGACTCGAGGCACTTCGGCGGGCAAGCCTCGATGCACAGCCCACATCCCTTGCACTCTTCCACGTCGATCGTGACATAACCGCGGGCAACGGCCATCGCTCACCTCTTTATCAGGTCGGCTTGCAGCTCCACTGCGCGATCGGGACGCTGCAGCCATTTGGTTTTCTCGCAGTACTCATAGAGCGGCTCACGGAAATTCGGGTGGGCAATCTGGATCAACGCCTCCGCCCGCTGGCGGATCGAGCGGCCGTGCAGGTAGGCCACGCCAAACTCCGTGGCGACGTAGTGGATCGAAGCCCGCGAGGCCACCACGCCTGAGCCGGGCGTCAGCACCGGGACGATCCGGGAGATGGTTCCGTTTTTTGCGGTGGCCGGCATGGCGATGATCGGTTTGCCGCCCTTGGAGTGCCGCGCGCCGCGGATGAAATCCACTTGTCCGCCGAAACCGCTGTAGAGGTACTGCCCGATCGAGTCCGAGCAGACTTGGCCGGTGATATCCACCTGCAGGGTGGAGTTCACTGCCACCATGCGGTCGTTCTGCGCGATGACAAACGGGTTGTTCGTATAAGAAGTGGCCCGGAACTCAAAAATGGGATTGTCGTGGACAAAGTCAAACAGCCGTTTGCTACCCATCACGAATCCAAGGACGATCTTGCGCGGGTGGAGCGACTTCCGCCGGCCGTTGATGACGCCGGATTCGATGAGCGGAATGGCGTTGTCGGAGATCATCTCGGTGTGGATGCCCAGGTCATGCCGCCCCGTTAGCTCCAGCAGCACGGCATCCGGGATGCCGCCGATGCCGAGCTGGAGCGTGTCTCCATCCTCGATCAGGCCGGCAACGTTGCGGGCGATGGCGCGGTGCAGGTCGGTGATGGGCTCCTGTGGCAGCTCGCAGAGCGGGCGGGAGACTTCGACGACGGCGTCGAGGTGGCTGACGTGAATGAAACTGTCGCCAAAGGTGCGCGGCATCTGGTCGTTCACCTGGGCAATCACGGTGCGCGCCGTCTTAGCAGCGGTGAGCGTGGTGTCCACACCCACGCCAAAGCTGCAGAAGCCGTGGTCGTCCGGCGGCGAAACCTGGATCAGCGCCACGTCCAGCGGCATCTGACCGCTCTCGAACAGGCCCTCGATCTCGCTCAGGTAGATGGGCGTGTAATCGGCGCGGCCGTCGTTCACCGCCTCGCGGACATTGGCGCCGATGAACATCGCATTGTGGCGGAAGTGGCCGGCCATTTCCGGAGCGATGTAGTCGGCCCGGCCCAGGGTGAGCAAGTGGACAATCTCGACGTTGCGCACGGCCGGCGCGCGCTCGATGAGCGCCTCCACCAGCGTTTCCGGCTCAGCGCAGCCCGGATGGATGTACACGCGCGAGCCACTCTCAACCGCGCGCAGGGCCTCCCGCGGCGTAACAATTTTGGTGCGGTACGCTTCTCGCCAGGACATGGGTCTCTCGGCTTCCTGCTTCCGTCAATCCAACCGGAAGCGAACCGTGACATAGAGTTGCACGGAGACCGGCTCTTCATTCAGATACGTGGGCTGGTATCTCCACTTGCGCAACGCTTCCACTGCCGCCGGGATCAGAAGTGGATGTCCGGAAACAACCTGCATCTGCACAACGTTGCCCTGCGTATCGATGATCGCGTCAATCACGACCTCGCCTTGAATCCTGGCCTGCTTCGCCAGGGGAGGATAGACGGGCTCGGGCGTGGAAATCGGCTTGGGCGGCATGACACGACCGCCCACGCGAAGCGGCGCCCTGGGTGCAGGCCCGGAAGGCGCAATCGGGATATAGGTCCGCGGAGCGCCCGAAATGATTCCGCCAATTACTCCGCCGGCCTGCCCTCCCGGCACACCCCCGGGAACTCCGCCGACGATGCCGATTCCAACATCCGGCGGCAACGCGTCTTCCTTGATCATTGCGATCTTCTCCGGGATTACTGTGGGGGCCAGCAGCTTGCCGTCGGTCATGAAAACCCGCCGCGCCGTGGCGCGCACTTTGAGAACAGCAGGGGCCGCCGGCGGCGCGGGAGGCGGGGGCGGCGGCGCCACCAGAAACGTCTGCGTGAACTGCTTGAGGTCAATCGCCTCGGTAAAGTAGAGCGGGAGCAAGATGAACGTGGCGATGAGCAGTGTGTGCACCACCAGCGACGCCACGAAGTCCAGCGTGCGCCGACCCGGGCGCGTACCGCTCAATTCCATTAGCGAATCTGCGAACAGTTGCCGCCGAAGTTCTACTGCGCTCTTGTTCCAGTGGAGCGGAGGCAGATGCCTGCCGTGATCCTCCGGCGCAGTTGGCGAGGTTTCCCGGCCCTCTTCGGGTGGTGCGAGGGTTGAATGGGGTGCCATGGTCGTGCCCTCCGTCTTGTTCAAGGGCACGATGGGTACCAGCCGACGAGATCGGCTCTGCCATCTAACCCCTTGCACAAAAATGGGTTAACGGTTTGGCTGAACCCCTTGGGTCGCCTGCCTGCGCCGGTTAGCGCAGTTGGAAAGCACCCCTGCGCTACCTAGCCCACGTCAATATTCAAGCGGGGAAAGCAAGATAGGGACGGCCGGGCTGACCCCGGGGACGGTCAGAAATTTGTGGCGGGCAGCCTTGCCCCCGCCTGTGCCGCACAGGTGGCGCAGAAGGAAGACTCTTTCAGGTCGATCCACTCCACACTGTGGGAAGGAGCCATCGCGCAGCGAAAGTCTTCACAATGACGCAATCCCAGCGTGTGGCCCAGCTCATGCACGGCCTCTTTCCGCAGCCGCTCTTGCAGCAGACTCTTATCCGCGGGCAAGCCGTAGAACTCCTGCCGCAGGCGGTGCGTGGAGACAACGGCGCAGCGGCCTTCCAACTGCGCCTCGCCGAAGACAAACGTCAGGATGGGGATGTACAGATCCACCGGCGTCACGCCGAGCAGTCTCCAGGTGGTCGGGGCCGCGAGCGCCCGCAACCGCTCCAGGAGTTCGGTGGAATGGTATTGCTGGCGCTCGGCGTGGAAGGCAAATTCCGGATCGAGCCGAAGCGGCAGGACTTCACAGCGCCGCCGAAAGTCATCGGCCAAATCCGTATGCAATCGTTCGAGCAGGTCTTCTCCGAGCGTGCCAATTTCCACCAGATGCAGGACGCTCATGGGCGCCATCTATTTCTGGGCCGGGACTGGCCGCTTCCAGCCGTACCTCTTCAGCTTGTTGTAGAGAGTCACGCGGTCGATATCGAGCGCCTCGGCGGCGCGCGTCTGGTTTCCTCCGCACTCCTCCAGGACGCGCAGGATGTGCGTCCGCTCGGCGTCCTCAAGCGTCCGCGAGCTCGCCCCGCTCCGGTCGAGCTTCAGCGTAAAGTCTTCGGGGCGCAGCTCGGGGGCCTCTCCAGCCGGGTTGGCCACCACCATCGCCCGTTCCACGGCATTCTCCAGTTCGCGCACATTCCCCGGCCAGTCGCAGGACTGCAGCAAGGCCATTGCCTCCGGCGCGACTCGTACAATTCGCTTGGCCATGGCCTGTGAGAACTTCCGGACGAAGTGGTCTACCAAGGGAGGGACATCCTCGCGGCGTTCCCGCAGTGGCGGGATGTCGATGCGGAAGACGTTGAGGCGGTAGAAGAGGTCCGGCCGGAAGGTGCCCTCGGCGATCAGTTTTTCCAGGTCCTTGTTGGTCGCCGCCACGCACCGGAAATCCACGCGGATCGGCTGAGTGCCGCCCACACGAGTGATCTCGCGCTCTTGCAGCACGCGCAGGAGGTCCGTCTGCGTCTTCAGGCTGATGTCGCCAATCTCATCAAGGAAAACGGTCCCGCCCTCGGCAATCTCAAACTTGCCCTTCTTGCGGTACTGCGCGCCGGTAAACGCTCCCTTCTCGTGACCGAAGAGCTCGGATTCCAGCAGCGTTTCCGTCAAGGCGCCGCAATGGATCACCACCAAGGGGTGGAAGCGCCGCGGGCTGGCCGCGTGGATGGCCCGGGCGACCAGCTCTTTACCTGTGCCGGAGTCGCCGGTGACCAGAACGGTTGCATCGGTCGGCCCCACGGTTTCGATGGCCTCGAAAACACGCTGCATCGCCGCACTCTTCCCGATTAGTTCGGTGGGACGCGCGACTTCGGCGACCGTCTCGCGCAGGCGCACGTTCTCCTGCCGCGCCCGCTGGTGGGCCAGTGCATTGCTCACGGTATGGGCGATGTCGTCCGGGTCGAAGGGCTTGGTGACGTAGTCGTAGGCGCCGTTCTTGAGCGCTTGCACGGCCGTCTCCACCGACGCGTAGCCGGTCATAATAATCACGGCCATCTCCGGGTCGATCTCCTGCATGCGACGCTGCAACTCAATGCCGTCGGTACCCGGCATCTTGATGTCCACCAGCGCCAGATCCCAGCGGCGTTCGGCGAGGCGGGTGAGCGCCTCGGCGGCGCTTTCGGCCGAGCCGACCTCATACCCCTCTTCGTGGAACCATTTGCTCAACGAGTCCCGGACGATGGCTTCGTCGTCCACAATCAACAGATGACCCTTATCCCTCACGGCTGCTCACCTCACTTTCGCAGGTTCCTCTCCGGCGACAGGCACCGGCCCCGGAACACGGGCGTCGCGCGGCAATGTCACAGTGAAAACGGTTCCCTGGCCGGGCTCAGAGTGAACGGCAATCCGGCCGCCGTGCCGCTCCACGATGGTGCGGCTGACGGCCAATCCCAGACCCACGCCCCGGCCGCGTTCTTTGGTGGTGAAGAAAGGCTCGAACAGGTGCGGAAGCACCTCGGAAGCAATCCCGCTGCCGTCGTCCTTCACTTGGAGCTGCACCTCCTGCGATTCCGGCAAACCCTGAAGCCGGACCCAAAGGTTTCCACCGCGCGGCATGGCGTCGATGGCGTTGAGCACCAGCGCGAGCAGCACCTGCTGGATGGCGGCCGGGTCGCAATAGACCTTCGGCAGCGCCGGGTCCACCTCAAGCTGTATCTGGATCCCGGCCAGGTTCGTTTGGTGCTGCACCAGCCGCGCCACCCTTTCGACGACTCCCTGTAGGTTTGCAGCTTCAAAGTGGATGGGCGCCGTCCGGGAAAACGTCAGCAGGTTTTTCACGATCTCGCCGCAGCGGCGGCTTTCGGCCTCGATCAACTCGAGCGAGCTGCGCACCTCTTCCCGCCGCGCCGCTTCCCATTCGCCGCGCTCGAGCCATTTCCGCAAGAGCTTCGTGTAGGTGAGTATGCCGGCCAGCGGGTTATTAATCTCGTGGGCCACCACGGCCGCCAGCTTGCCCACCGAAGCCATTTTTTCCACTTGCAACATGTGCTCGTGGGCGCGCTTCAGCTCGCGCGTCTTCTGCTCCACGCGCACTTCCAATTCGCGCGCCCAGGCCGTCAGTTCAGCTCGCGCGCCGGCCAGCTCCCCAGTCATTTTGTTGAAGGAGGCGGCCAGGCCGCCTAATTCGTCGTCGGTGCGCACGGCCAACCGGGACTCCAGGTCGCCCTGCGCCACGCGCCGTGTTCCCTGGGCCAGCTCGCGGACCGGCCGGTCGATCACCAACCAGACAAACAGCACGCTCACCAGCGAGATCAGCACCACGGCACCCCCCGAGAACGCCATCAACTGCCGTTGCTGCTGGGCCAGTTGCGCGTCCACGGTGCCGAGAGACAGATCTGCATCAATCACGCCCAGGATGCGGCGGTCGGCGGGGTGGGCGTGGCAGGCGGCATTCGAGCAGGCCGCCTCATTCTCAATCGGCCGGATGACGCCCAGCACCCGCTGGCCCTTGCTGTCGGTGAAGATCCGCGCCCGGTCGGGCCTGGCCAGGCGGGTGAGCGGCTGGGCCTGCGCGTGGCAGGCGTAGCAGGCCTCGGCGCTTTTATCGACCAGCGTATTGACCTCGGCCGGGTCCGTGGAGAAGCTGATGCGCCCTTCCTCATTGAAGATGCGCACCCGGCGGATCCCCGGCTCGTTCCCAATGGTGGTGATGACCTGGTAGAGGGCTTCGCGGTCGTTGCGCATCATCTGGTACCGCGTGCTGCGCTGGATGACGTCGCTGATCCGATCGGCGCTCTGCACCAGCAATTCCTCGGACTGGCGGCGCTGGAGTCGCAGGTTCAGGTAACTAAAGAGCAGGAAGAAGGCCACCGTGCTGGCGATCAGAGGCAGGGCAAGCTTCACCGCCAGGCGGTTGCTCCAGCGGCCCGGCGCACGCGCGTGCTGGTCAAGAGGCGACATGGGAGTGCTCAGTTTCGGCAGCCTCTTCCGAGTGCCGGGCCGCTTCTTTCTCGGGGAAGATCGGCAGGTACTTGGCCGCCAGACCAAAGATGGCAAAGCCCGCGGCAACGATTCCAGCGGTGACCGCGAGCTCGGTCCACTTCGGAAGGTAGCGCACGCCGGCGGAGGCCTCCATTCCAGTGATGCTGACGTTCAGGCGGTTGGTGATGAACCCAAGCACGACCAGCACCGCCGTGACGTATAGGCCCGTGGGGCTCTTGCGGACACGCGGGATGAGCAACAGGGCAATCGGCAGAAGCAGACCCGCCACCACTTCGAGCAGAAAGAGTGACGATTCATAGCCGGGCCGAAAGGCCAGCCGGAGCGCGTCGCGGTGATAGAGATCCTGCAAGCGCAGCACGGAATAGGCAGCGAGCACCACCACCAGGATCCGTCCGAGATCCTGCAACAAGGGCAGTTCGAGCTGCTTCCGGAAATATTTCGCGCTCATCGAGGATTCGAAAATCGTCATCGCCAGGCCGATAGCAATTGCTGAGAGGAAGAAAAAGACAGGCAGCAGCGGCGAATACCATAGCGGGTGCAGCTTTTCTGGAACGATCAGATAGAGGCTGCCCAGTGAAGACTGGTGCAGCGTGGAAAGGATCACACCGGCGATCACCAGCGGGATCGAGATGCCGTGCAGGATGCGCAGCGGCCGGCCCATGCGCAGCCGCTCGAACACCACCGGGGCAAACTCCAACCCCAGCACCACCGTGTAGAGCATGACGCACCAAGCCACCTCGAACATCACCGAGCGCGGGTTCCACATCACCAGCGGGTGCCAGATGCGGTAGCTGCGGCCGAGGTCGAAGAGCAGGGCCATGACCACCAGCAGGTAGCCCAGAAACGCGGTCAGCAGCGCGGGCCGGATGATGGGCTTGAAGCGCTCCATGTTGAAGATGTGCACGGCAGCGGTGAGGGTGAATCCGCCCGCCGCAAGCATCACACCGCAAAGCACGTCGAAGCCGATCCAGAGTCCCCAGGGAAACTGGTCGCTCAGATGGGTGGAGGCACCGAGCCCGCGTGTGAAGCGCACCGCCGTGGCATAGAGCGCCGCGACCATCACGACGCCAAACACAATCTTCCACAACGTCAGCCTGGGCATCGAGATGCGCATGTCTGCCTCACTTCTTGCCGGACGTTTCGTGCGACTCGGCCGCTTCGGCTGCGGCTACCTGTTCGCGGCGATGCGTGATCCACCAGATGCCGCCCAGCAGGATGCCACCCAGGGCTACCAAATCCGGGATGCGGGAGAGGACCCGGTAGGTCAACAGCGGCAACGGCTCGTGCATCAGGTCGGTGCGGTAACCGAAATCTGCGAAGGGCACGCTTGAAAGCAACAGGACCGCCGTGCCACCCACTTCCGAGACGCCGAAGATGTGGTTCACGTACTGCTCGGGGTGCTCTCGCAAACGTTGCTCGGCCACCTGCAGGAGATCGGCGCGCTCGCCAAACTTGTTGGCGCCGGTGGGGCAGATCTCAGTGCAAGCCGTCGGGCGCCCAGCGGCCACGCGGTCTGCGCACATATCGCACTTGCGCACGCGTGGCAGGACTTTGTTCCATTCGTACTTCGGCACGTTGAAGGGGCAGGCCAGCATGCAGTAGCGGCAGCCGATACAGCGGTCTTCTTCATAGACCACGGGTCCAGTGGCCGTCTTACGGAAGGCGCCCACCGGGCAGACCGAGACGCAGGTTGGATCCTCACAGTTCATACACAGTCGCCGCATGAACTTGTCGCCGTGGGTGAGCACGACCGTGAACTTATGTGCGGATTGCACAGTTTGCGCGGCAATCTTGTCGTCGTAGGGAAGCTGGTTGCGCTCGGCGCAGGCTTGCTCGCAGAGCTTGCAGCCGATGCAGAGGGTTGCGTCGTACAGGAGGGCTTTACTCATGGTCTCGACTCCAGGGACCAGCAAGAGAAGTGCTCGCAATCGGCCTTCCACGCCGGAATCGACTGTACAGAATCGCAACACCGAATAACCGCTTGGGGCTCAGCCTCTTGAGCCAAGGTAATCGACCTCTTCCGGGGGTCGCGATTGGGGTACGGAATGTCGCTGAGAATTTCAGCGCAGCAGGTGGGTGCGCTGGCGGACTGTCCCGGGCTGGTACTGCCCGCAAGATTCCGGCCGTTTCGCATCCCAAAAAACCGGCGTCCCGGTCCCCTTGGGTCCGGGACGCCGTGTGCACTCATGGGGAGGTGCATTGATCATCAAACCAGGAAGAATTCGCGTGTCAACTCGCTCCACCCCGCATCCGGCAGATGCTCGGTGAGGTTCTCTACGGCCAGACCGCCGTCCTGCAACGTGGCTCCGGCCAGCGTCGGCATACGCAAGCGCAGACGGGCGGCGGCTTCTTCCAACCACTTCCGCGCAACCGCACCGCCCAGCAGGTTGCGGAAGTTCGTCTTCGCGTCAGGCGACTGCACGGTCAGCAGCCAGCCCTCGCCGTAGGGATCATGCCGCGCGGCGTTGGCGTCCTGTGCGATGGCCGGATTGACGTCGGTGACCATGCCTTCGATGGGCGAGACCATCTCCGTCTTCTGCCCATCGCGGAACAGCGCAATGATCTTCTGGCCCTGCCGTACCCACTGCCCGCGCTGCGGCAGCGCGATTCGCTCCACTTTGCCAGCCAACCGGGCGGCAAAGTCGTCGATCCCGATGCGCACCAGGTTGGGGCTCTCGGCCAGCGCCCAGGTGTGTCCGAGGTGATAGCGGAAGTTTTCGCGGATGCGGAAGCCGGCCACGACGTCCGGCACCGGCACCGCTGCGACAGACCGCGCCATCTGCACTGCGGGCACAGCGGCGCGCTTCTTGCTGTAAAAGTAATCGATCGTCAGGAACAGAACAAATGTGGCGAGAATGAGTAGAACGGTCATGACGCACCTCCCACGTTCAACTTCAGGTCCGGCGCCGCGGGCTCTTCTTTCCTCTCTGCCCGCGTTCCGTCCTGTCTAAAGGCATTCGCTCTGCCACATTCGCATCCGCCGCGCGCTGTTGCAGTGGTTGTCGCTATCACACAGGTGAATCAGGATTTGTCGCTGAAGGAGAGAAAGGTGTGCGGGAAGTCTGCGCGGATCTTTTCAACGCGCCCTGTTGAGGATCGCAACGCGCGGAGCACCTCGAAACGCAACATTAAGCCTAACCGCGCAGAAAATCAGCAGCTTGCGCCGCATTCGGACACGCTGAATTTCACAACGCGGCCTGCAAAGAATCGCAACATGTGTTGCAATGCTGCAGACACGGGAATGGAAAAGCTGCGGAAAAATTCTTAGCGAGTCTTTGATGGATCTGCCGGCGGCGCATCTTCTGCTGGTGCGGCAGGGCGAGCTGCCTCATCTGCAACAGGAACTTTTGTTGGGTCTGGGGAACTTTCGGTCTGCGGTTCGGCGTCCGTCCTGGGCTCGCTGCGGACCAGCTCGAGGTAATAGGCGGGCCGGGTGTGCTTGAGGTGGTCGGCTGAAGTCTTGCCGGTCAGCCAGGCGCGATCCATCGGATAGACGTCGGGATCGAAGATCACCATGTAGAAGTGCCAGATGAGGATTGAAAGCGTGGCCAGAATGGCTTCGTAGTAGTGGATCGCGGTCGCGGCATCGCTCACCCACTTCGGAAAGTATTGCAGCGTGAAGTTGTTGAACCAGAGCAGCAGGCCGGAGACGGCCATGATGACCGTTCCCCAGACGAAAGCCAGGTACTCCACCTTCTCCGCGTAACTGAATTTTCCGAACTGCGGCCGGCCGGGAGCCAGCCCCAGGTTGTAGCGAACCACACCCCACAGCTCCCAGACGTCTTGCACGCCGGGCCGCATGTATCGCAGGATGCTGCGGTCGCGCCGGGAAATCCCCAGGTGCACGACGTGGTAGAGAATCGATGCGATCAAGACCACGCCGGCAATGCGGTGCACCCAGCCGCGGAAGGCAAACTGGTTTTCCCAGTGCAGCAGCGGCGCCGCCCACCACGATTCCGGAAATTTGAGCGCAAATCCGGTGAGGACAAGAACCGGAAAACTGGCCACCGCCAGCCAGTGGGCGATGCGGAAGTGCAGGTTCATTCGCGGCACCTGCTCGCCCGAATCGACGCGTGGACCATGACGGATGAGCTTGGCGAAGTAGTCCAGGGCGTTGTGCAGGAGCATGAACGCAATCGTCAGCGGGATGAGCAGATAGTAGGCCCACCGAATCCAGCGCACCGTGGGATGCTCGCTGGCCGTCGCCGGAGCCACGTGCACCGGCCCGATGGTGAACCGCTCGCCTGCGCCCGGGTGGCAGGTGCCGCACGTGCGGGCCAGGTTGGCGCGGTTCACGGTCGAGCGCGGGTCGCTCGAGGGAAGAATGTTGTGCACGCCGTGACAGGAGGCGCAGTTGGCCACCGTCTGTGACCCCGCGCGCATGGCCAGACCGTGGTAGCTATCGGCAAAGGATGGCACACGGTCGCCCGGCAGGTTGTAGCGCCGCTCCAGGCGTTCGTCGGCGTGGCAGCGCCCGCAGGTGACGCTGGAGACGCGCGCCGGATTGACTAGGGATTGCGGCTCCGAGGGCGCCAGAATCGTATGCTCTCCGTGGCAATCGGTGCAGACCGGCGCGTCGCGCGCCCCGCGCTTCACTGCCTGCCCGTGGACACTGGCCAGATAGGTGTTCTTGATGTCGGTATGACAGGCCCCGCACGTCTCCGGAACATTCCAGTGGTTGATCTTGGAGCGCGGGTCGCGCGCCGGCACGATGGCATGACTCGAATGGCAGTCGGAGCAGGAGGGTGCCGCCTGATTGCCGGCGGCCACGGCGCGACCGTGGACGCTTAATCGGTAGGCCTCCACCGGTCGCGCAAACGGAATATTGTGCCGGGCCAGAAAATCCGGATTGGTGTGACAAGAGCCGCAGGTATCGGCCAGGTTCTTCTTGGTGGTCCGTGAAGCTAGGTCAGCCGCGGCCCGGATCCGGTGCGTGGGCCCGTGGCAGGACTGGCAGGTGGCGCCATAGGAATCGCCCCGCTTCCGCGCCCGGGCGTGAACACTGGCCTGATAGTCGCTGACTTGCTCCGCATGGCAGGCGGCGCATTGCTGCGGCGTGATCTGCGCGGCACGCTTTATCTGATGCGCGCTGCCGTGGCAACTCGCACAAGCCTGCGCCCCGAGCGCGGAGTGGATGCTCTGCGCCACCTGCGCGGGCGCCTCCGCATGGCAGGTTGCGCAATTCACCCGTGGCAGCGGCTTCGGGTGCGGGTATTCCTTGACTCCCGCGTGACACGCCGAACAGTTCAGGCCGCCGTGGACGCTGGCCGCCTGTTTCGCTGCATCCACAAAGATGCTGCGACCCTTCGCGCCCTGCATGCCCTGCTGGCCATGGCAGGCCAGGCATTCTTCGTTCTTGGCCGTGGGCGACTTCTTCGTGTCCTGCGGGAGAGCCGCTGTGGCTGCCGGAGGGAAAGACAGGGCGAGTGCGATCAGCAGTCCAACCAACCCAATGAGGAAACTCTTCTTCATCCTTGGTCCGCCCGGCTGACAGCGTCCGGGCACACGACTATTTGATCCCCAGGTCAGTGAGGATTTTCGGCTTGGGGTCTTCCACCGCCAGCAGGGTATGGCAGGCCGAGCAGTCCTGGGTGATGACGCGGCCGTCTGCACTCGTATGGTTGCCGTCGTGGCAGCGGAAGCAACCCAGAAAATCCTCATGACCGATGTTGTTCGGGTAGGTCCCCCAGGTCACCTTCATCTGGGGGAAGATGTTGCGCAGGTAGATGGCCGCCACCTGCCCGGCGGCCGTCTCGACCGCGGCGCGGTGCTGGCTGAAGACCTGGGGATAGTTCGTCCGGTAGAAGTCAGCGAGCCCGGCAGCGATGCTTTGCTGCGCGGTGTCGCGGTCCGGATAGTCCAGGCGCAATAGCTCGACGGCCTTCTTCTTGATGTACGGGAGCTCGGGGCTGATGCGGCCCTCATTGAGGGCACGATCCAGAGCGCGCTCCGGCAATTGAAAGGCGTGCGTCGGCCGGTTGTGGCAATCCATGCAATCCATGACGCGGTGCTCGCCGCGGGCCAACTCCTCGCGGGATGGTGCGGCATCACTGGTAACGTATTCGACCGTCTTGCCTAAATCGTCCAGATAGCTCACCCAGGGGATCACCTGGCGGCGGCCGTCTGTCGAGACGTAGCGGATGCGTTCGGTGGTATCCAGGTGGCGGCCGTGGATGCCTACTCCGCCCTGCCCGCTGTGACCGCCAATCTTGAGCACCAGCACGGTGGTCAGCGGGGTGTTCTTCTCGTCGTCAGAGTATTTCGTCCGCACCAGAAATTTGTCGCCGGTGAACTTCTGCGGCCAATGACACTGTTCGCAGGTTTCGCGGGCGGGCCGAAGCTCGCGCACGGGCGAAGGGATGGGATGGGAATAGGTTTTGAATGTGACCGCGAAAACTTGCCGGACTCCCGAGAGCTTGGAGCGCACAAACCAGCCTGCGCCGGGGCCGATGTGACAATCGACGCAGGCCACCCGCCCGTGCGGCGAATTCTGGTAGGCGGTGTACTCGGGCTGCATCACCGTGTGGCAGGTTTGTCCGCAGAACTGGACCGAGTCCATGTGCTCCACCCCGCGGTAAGAGGCCGTGCCCAGAATGGCCGCATTCACAAAGGTCAGTGCCACCACCCAGGAGAACGCGCGGCGCAGAAGCGGCTTTCGGAAATCAATCTGGGGATAGACCGTGGGCAGCTCACCACGGGCGTACAGTTTCCGCCGGCGCAAAAACGTCCCGATCGGCATCAGGACTAGCCCGGCGACAAACACTCCGGGCAGAATGAGGAAGAAAACGATCCCGGCATAGGGGTGGATGGGCCCGCCCTTGACCACCTCGAAAACCCAGAAGGCCAGCAGGGTGAGGGCAGAGCTCGTGGTGAGCACTGCGCCCAGCAAGGTGATGGGATTATGTCCGAGGTAGAAGGCAGGCCGGAGCCAGGATTCAATGCGACTGCCGATGGTCATCTCGTCAGCGCCCTTCGAATGGAGTGATTCGCTGGGCCCCAGAGGAGATTGGCCTCAACCAGGCGAGTGGGAGAATTACGGGAACTACGCAACCTGGGCAGCGACCACAAAGCGCGGTTCCACCTGTACTGTGGCGCGAAGCGACCGGCTGATGAAACAGCTCTGTTCCGCCTTGGACAGGACCTTGCGGGCTTTCTCCGCGTCTTCGGCGGCGATTCCGATCTCCGGCGCCAGCGTGATTTCGGTGAAACGATACCCCTCGCCGGGGATTTTTTCCAGTCGCGCGGTTGCCCGGCATTCAAAGGAAGCCACTGGCAGCCGCGAAAGCTCGGCAATCGCAAGATAGGTGGTCATCAAACAGCTCGCCGTGGCCGCCACGAGCAGATGTTCCGGTGTCCAGACCCCTGGATCGCCGGCGAACTCTGGCGGTGCGGAGATCGTAATCTCCGGGAGACCCTCCACGGTCACCTGCCCCGCGCGGCGTCCGGTCCATTCCACCTGAGCTTCGTACTGATAGGAGTCGAGAAAAGACATGGCTTCCTCCCAGTTATTGTTGCGGCGGGCGGTTCAGGAGCGGCCCAAGTGCCGCCGGGCAACGGCAACATGCAATTTCTTGTGGTGCCGGGCCGCAGCCCGAGCCTTCACCGGCGCGGCCGCATGCATGGGGTTCCAGCAGTGCCGGCACTGATAGCCTGCATCGTGCTCGGCGAGCACCGTCTCCACAGGTGATAGAGGCCGACCGCAGATTGGACAGTTTGCAATCATGTTCATCCTCCTTCGGCGACGGAGCGAGCGCAGCGGGACTCCAGCGCACGGGCGACAATCCGAGCCAACTCGTGGGAATCCAGCGGCAGGCCGACGCAATCGAACGCGCCGCGTTGCATGGCCTCAAGATACAGGTCCACTTCCGACCAGCCTGTCACAATCAGCACCGGTGGGGCCGCCGGCCGGGCTTGCAGCCAGTTGAGCAGCTCCAGTGGCTCCACGAAGCTACCGTCCAGCCAACTGACGACAAGGTCCACGGTTTCGGAATGGATTGCTGCACGAGCGTCCTCGGACGAAGCAACCGGGTGGACCTCGAGTCCCAGATCGCTCAGTTTCTGGCGCAGGACTTCCAACCCATTTCCGGGGTCCCCCCAGACCACAACGCGGGTA
>Ga0209109_10000510_pt1 | contig 20679 bp, 17 predicted proteins | sample Rifsed10ft2_FD_184004 | JGI IMG/M metagenome (GOLD analysis project Ga0209109, IMG submission 184004) | Soil microbial communities from Rifle, Colorado, USA - sediment 10ft 2 (version 2) | ecosystem: Environmental > Terrestrial > Deep subsurface > Rock core/Sediment | place: Rifle, Colorado... | reverse complement strand
TTCGATGTTCGATGTTCGATGTTCGATGTTCGATGTTCGATGTTCGATGTTCGATGGAAAAACGTAAACGTTTTTCTATTATCGATGGACGAAAAACGGTCGACGGTGGCCGGTCAACGACTTTTACAATCTTCCGTCTACGTTATCCCCCAGAACCCCCTTTACGTCATACAGCAGACTCCTTGTGTTTTGCAGTTGCGATAAATCCATGTCCAAAAATGCGGTATGTGCCACCGCCAGCACAACGGCGTCAAACTTTTGATTTGGGACCGTCTTTGTGGTGACTAATTTGTATTCTTTTTTTACCGCCTCGGCACTCGCCAAAGGATCATATATGGTTACGCTGATCCCATAATCCGCCAAAGCGGCAATCACATCCACAATCTTCGTGTTGCGAACATCGGGACAATTCTCTTTGAATGTAATACCAAGCATCAGCAGACTGGCCCCGTTGACGGAAATCCCCTTTTTGATCATCAGTTTTACGATTTGCGATGCCACATAGTCCCCCATGCTGTCATTCAGTCGTCTCCCTGCCAAGATGATCTCGGGATGATATCCCATTTCCTGTGCCTTTTGCGCCAAATAATAGGGATCCACCCCGATGCAATGGCCACCGACAAGTCCCGGTTTGAAAGGCAAAAAATTCCATTTGGTTCCGGCCGCCTCCAAAACGGCATGGGTATCGATATTCATCAAATTGAAAATTTTGGCCAATTCATTGACAAAAGCAATGTTGATGTCCCGTTGCGAATTCTCGATCACTTTGGCGGCTTCCGCCACTTTAATGGATGGCGCCAGATGCGTACCCGCGGAGATTACTGATAGGTACAAATCATTTACCTTTTGCCCCGTTTCAGGGGTCGAGCCTGCGGTAACTTTTAAAATTTTATCTACTGTATGTTCCTTATCGCCTGGATTTATTCTTTCAGGCGAATAGCCCGCAAAAAAATCAATGTTAAATTTCAAACCGGATACCCTTTCCAAAACTGGAACACATTCATCTTCGGTAACTCCAGGATAAACAGTCGATTCATAAATGACTGTATCTCCTTTTTTTAATACTTTGCCCACAGTCTCTGAAGACTTGTACAAAGGTGTCAAATCTGGGCGGTTATTTTTATCTACCGGTGTGGGAACTGTTACGATATAATAAGTACAGTCGGCTATATCCGTTAGCGTGGAAGTACAATACAAACCATCGGTTTGACCTTGCGAATCCCCAACATGGCAACATGGGTTTTTATCCAGCAACACTTGCCGTAACTCAGCATCCGTTATTTCAAGGGTACTGTCCGACCCGGAACGCAGTTCGTCAATCCTGCTTTGGTTAATGTCAAATCCCACCACGGGATATTTCGTGGCAAACAAACGCGCCAAAGGCAAGCCCACATAACCCAAACCAATTACTGCTATTTTTATTTTGGAACTCATTTTCTAAATTACTTATATATCCACTGTTAACTAAATATTTAAACGGCCTTTTTTTTAAAACACATATTTATGACTTAAAAAAATAAAAAACGGAAAATTCCAGTTTGATTTTAAAAAGTAAAAATTTAACTCTACCTAAACATCCAATACCCCCCTACCGGATATGATTCATTTTCAATGTACATCCCAACGATTCCAATACCAGAACATAATGGGTGTTTGTAATTTCTTGAACAATACCCTCCTGTGAAATGAAAGGTCCGGATTCCACCTTTATTTTATCACCAACTTGAAATGCGGCTATCGAAACATCATATTGATTGGGAGTGCTAAGCCATTTTTTTATGGTTCCAATTTCTTCATCGCGCACGATCGCCGGTTTCCCCAACCAAAACAAATAACGAACCACCCCTGCCGATTGGAAAACTAAATTCCTATCTTTTTCTTCCAGCTGAACAAATATATAGGAATTAAAAAGCGGCACTTCCACTTTTTTCTTTCTGTCCGACCATTGACGCACTTTTGTGATCAATGGACAATAACATTCAATACCAAAATCAGTTAATTGTTCGGCTACTTTTTTTTCCCATTTCGGTTTTGTATAGACTACATACCAATTCATTTCATTTTTTTTTAATAAATCCAGTTACTATTTTTAAGCTATTCGTTATATTTAGATATAGTTGGTTAATGCTCTATTTAATAAATCTATTTTGATTATTTAATTTAGTTAGCTCGAGGCTTAATTTTTTCTGCAAATTCAAGTGTCCTTAGATTCCGAAGTCGAGTGTCAAATGTTTGAAGAAGTCGCAAAAACAAAAACTGTTTGAGCGAAGCGAAATCAAAGATTCGTGAATACAAATTAAATATAAACGCGTGAACAGTTTTTTTGTTTTAGACTTCGAAAACTAATTTGACCGACGAGGGAGCTCAGACTTGAAATCGAAGATTCATGAATACCAAAAATTAACAACGCATGAATAATTTTTTGTTTCTTTTTTGATCAAGCAAAAAAGAAAAATACAATTATTAAACCCTAATTTATTACGCTCAAAAAACGTTCCTTGTAGTATTCATTTTTTTTAATTTTTAAATATTTCTTAGAAGCGATCGCAAATAAATACTATCATTGACATTTGAGATTTGTACACCTAGGTGCATCATGACCCTATCGCCTGATACACAAACCCGATAGCCTCCATTTGAGAACGATTTAAAATGTTTCTTCCGTCAAAAACAAAAGCGGGTTTTTGCATCGAATCGTATATTTTTTGCCAATCATATTGCACAAACTCATCCCATTCTGTCAGCACGGCGATGGCATGTGCATTTTCGCAGGCTTCATAAGGATTGGTGAATGAAGTCACACAAGCCCTATTTTTTTCCGTTGTACGAGTTTCGAGATAATCCAGGTCGGCCAAGACTTTTTTGGCGGACACTTTAGGGTCATAGACCGCAATTTGTGCCTGCTCATTGATCAAATCATCCGCAACATAAATCGCTGCCGATTCTCTGGTGTCATTGGTGTCTTTCTTGAAAGCCCATCCCAAGAAAGAAATCTTTTTGTCGGCCACAGTATTATATAGGGTTTGCACTATTTTGTTGGAAAACCGTCTTTTTTGGTGGTCGTTCATAATAATCACCTGTTCCCAATAATCGGCTACTTCATGCAGTCCGTATGATTTGGCAATGTATACCAAATTCAGAATGTCCTTTTGAAAACAAGAGCCTCCAAAACCAACTGACGCTTTAAGGAACTTAGGGCCTATTCTGCTGTCCATACCGATGGCTTTTGCCACTTCGTTCACATCGGCACCGGTTTTTTCACATAGTTCAGACATTGCGTTAATCGAAGATATTCTTTGTGCTAAAAACGCATTCGCGGTCAATTTTGACAGCTCGGAAGACCATACATTAGTGGTCAATATTTTATCAATGGATACCCAATTGGCATAAACATCAACAAGTGCTTGAATTGCTTTTTGGCCTTCTTCGGTAGCATCTCCGCCTATTAATATTCTATCTGGGTTTAACAAATCTTGCACCGCAGTTCCCTCAGCCAAAAATTCCGGATTGGAAAGAATCTGAAACTGGACCCCATTTCCGGTATTGTCCAAAATGCTTTTGATGGCCTCGGCAGTTCTAACCGGCAACGTAGATTTTTCAACTACAATTTTATCATCTTTGGCGATTTTAGCAATTTGCCTGGCGCATAATTCAATATATTTCAGATCGGCTGCCATACCTTTTCCCTTTCCATAAGTTTTGGTAGGCGTATTCACTGATATGAAAATGATTTGGGCATCGTCAATGGCCTTTTCGACATTGGTGGAAAAAAACAAATTTCTTCCCCTGGCTTCCTTAACGATCTCTGATAAACCAGGTTCATAAATCGGAATATTATCAACGTCCTCATCATTCCAAGCCGCGATTCTTTCTTCGTTCAAGTCTACCACAGTAACTTGTATCTGCGGACATTTTTGCGCAATAATAGCCATAGTTGGTCCACCAACATATCCAGCCCCAATGCAACAAATTTTTGTAATTTTCATTCTCTTATTTTTTCTATTCGCTAATTTAACTCCTCTAGTTTAACAATTAATATCGTACATCATTCTTTTGTAATCATCCATCATTAACAATCCATCATTCATAACTTATAATTCATAATTAATTATTCACGCAAATTTTTCCAATACCACTCCACAGCCTCTTCCAGTCCCGCTTGTAAGGAAAATTTTGGCGCATAGCCCAACAATTCCTTCGCCTTATCAATACTGGCTAAAGAATGCGGAATATCCCCCGCTCTATTGGGACCGTACTCAATGGCAACATTCCCTATTTCGGGATCGTATTTCGATAAAAATTCCTTCAGGTAGCTTACCAAATCGTTCAATGTATTTCTGTCCCCGTAGGCCGTATTGTAAACCGTATTCACGGCCAAATCGTTCTCGGTAGACATCGCCAATTCATTCATTTGAATGACATTATCAATATAGGTAAAATCGCGCGAGTAGTTCCCGTCCCCATTAATTACAGGGCTTTCATGTTGCATCAACTGCATCACAAATTTCGGTATCACTGCTGCGTAAGCGCCCTTAGGATCCTGTTTTCTACCAAAAACATTAAAATAACGCAAGCCAATAGTTTCCAATCCGTAGGTTTTGCTAAAAATATCAGCATACAACTCGTTTACATATTTGGTTATGGCGTATGGAGACAACGGTTTCCCTATGACTTCTTCTACTTTTGGCAATCCGACAGAATCTCCGTATGTAGACGAACTGGCGGCATACACGAAACGCTTTACCTTGGCATCCGTTGCAGCTACCAGCATATTTAAAAATCCTGAGACATTAACGTCATTGGTCGTAACCGGGTCATTGATGGATCGCGGAACAGACCCCAAAGCGGCTTGATGCAATACGTAATCCACTCCTTTGACTGCGTTACTGCAATCGGTTGCATTGCGTATGTCTCCTTCAATCAGACGAAAATTGGGATTATTTATGAAATCCTTTATATTGTGTCTGTGCCCGGTGGCGAAATTATCTAAACACACCACCCTATGCTCCTTTGATAAAAAATATTCGGTTAGATTAGAACCTATAAATCCTGCCCCTCCTGTGATTAGTATCGTACTTCCTGTTACTTCCTTCATCATTAGCTAATCTATTTATATGCTTAATATTTTGCGGACTTTTTTGACCGTTTTTTGAATAAATGTTTTGGCATCCCCTTCATCATCATACCCATTTGAATATGTCCCGTAGCCGTAACCGTAACCATAGCCATAGCCGTAACCGGTACCGTACTTGGCCTTATTCTCAAAGCCATTGAAAATAATGGACGCATTATTCAATTCGCCCCTTTTTATCCTATTGTTAAGCAAGGTGATCATTTCTTTCTTCGAAAAATTCTGTCTTACGATATATAATGTAACATCGGAATATTGAGACAGTTCTAATGCGTCTGACACCAGTCCCACCGGTGGTGTGTCCAAAATGATATAGTCATAGGTGTTCTTCAATTCTTCAATTAATTCGGCCATGGAATCTCCCATAATCAATTCCGACGGGTTGGGCGGTATCGGCCCTGACAGGATAACATCCAGATCTGGAATCTGGGTGTGATTAATGATTTCCTGCAGACTTTTTTGTCTGATCAGGTAATTTACGATTCCAACATCATTAGATAAATTAAATTCCTCGTACAGTTTAGGCTTCCTTAAATCCAGTCCGATAACAACCGTCTTTTTCCCGCTTAAAGCAAAAACAGTCGCTATGTTTATGCAACAGAATGTTTTTCCTTCCCCACTGACAGATGACGTAATCATCAGCGTTTTTGCACCATCTAGGTTTTTCTGCTTGTACAAATACTGTAATGAAGAACGGATAGCCCTGAAAGACTCTGACAAGGCCGACCTTGGCCTGTCAAAAACCGCCAATTCGGAGATTTCCTTGTTGAGACCAACAACCCCAATTAAAGGAATTTGTGTCAGTTTATTAATGTCATCAGTGTTCTGAATGGAATTATTGATAAAGAAAATAAAGAATACAAAAAGTAAAGGAAACAGAATACCAAGGAACAATGCCAATACATAATTCACTGAAGTCTTTGGGCCTACTAAACCTCCACCCACGTCTTTTGCAGGATCAATAAAATGGATGTCGGATAGATTTGCCGCTTTAACAATATCTGCCTCACTTCTTTTTTGAAGAAATGTGCTGTAGATGTTATCGCTTAAATCGTACTTCCGTTTTATCTTAATCAGTTCTTGCTGGTCATCCGGAAGGTCCTTAATGGTACTTTCAGTCTGACTAATCTTGCTGTTCACCGTTGCCAGGTCAAATTGCAATTCGGCTTTTGCGGAAGCAATATTAACCAATAATACATTTTTAATGGCTTCCATCTGATTGTCAAAATCCTTGAATATCTTATCGCTTTTTACGGCATAAGCCATTTCTGATCTTTGGGTGGAAAGCGAGATCAACTTTGAAACATTAACAACCACATTTGGGTCTTCAATTCCAGCTACTGATGGCGCCGGTAGTTTAGAATAATCTACGCTGTTTTTTAAATATGATTTCAACGAGTTGTAATAGGTGATCTTGCGGGTCACCTCGTCTCTCTTAACATCGAATTCCAGCATCTTATCCGAAAATTTCGCACCGCCCTGTTCTATGTCATAAATATTCTTGTCTTTCCTGAATGATTTCAATTCATTGCCGGTTTCTTTCAACTGCGATTCCATGGCAACCAAGGTGCTGTCAATAAACGAAATCGTGTTTGTCGCGAATTGGTTTTTGCTATCCAATTGCCTTTTAATCAGCATCTTTACGGTCGAATTCAGATATTCAACCATTCTTGCCTTGTTTGAACCTTGCATAGCTAGCGTAATGATCGAGCCCCCTTTGTCATCAGATCTCACATTTACACCTTTATAGCGAGCCACTGTGCCATTAAAATCATTAAACTGTACAAAATATTGGTTCCCCTTGTAGAAACCGGGCTCGTCATTTATTTGTAATTTCCAATTTAAAAAAGGGAGCGAAACTTGTTCTCCCACCTTGTATCTTTTGACAAAATCCCCGACTACAACTGAAGTGTTACTATAAGAATTATCTGAATAGTTAATTAGGGATACTGAGTTGGTCTCAAATGGCATCGTAATCTCATATTCCGTATCGCTCACAAAAGTGATTCCTATCTGCTTGCCGGCGATTTGCCCCTTGGATTTATCGATCTGCACATAAAAAGGAACCGCACCGTAAGCATCTTCCATATTATACTCTCCCTGAACCAGATAATCAATGTAATATTGCAACTTATCGACTACCAACTCATTGTGAGATCTTGACTGTATAGTGGTCGAAATGGTTTGTACTTGGTCAGAAGTGCCTCCCCAGTTGAAGACCAAACTGGTATTGGAAGTAAAAAGAGGGTTGCTTTCTTCCTTTACGGAAATAAGCGTTTCCATGCCATATATTTTCCCTTTACGAATGTTCACCTGATAGGCGATCGTAAAAGTGATGAGCAAACTCAACAAGAACCATTTCCAGTAGCTTCCGATTTTAATCAAAAACCCTTTAAAGTCAAAGCTTACCTGATTTTCAAAAATCGAAAAATCTTTTATATCTAACATTCTTTGATTTCTGTTTTAATTTTTAAATAGTAAAAAGAAGATTGTTGTCGCCAATGAGAACAATGTGGTAATGGTACCGAAGGATTCTATCCCCGTTTTACCCGTACCCCATGTTTTTTGTTTCAATGGTTTAACATAGACATAATCATTGGGTTGCAAATAGAAATAAGGCGAATTCATCACCTTTATATCCGTAAGATCCAGATCATGCATTTGGACCCCGGTAGGCGTTTTCCTGATGATTGTGACGGCTTTCCTATCGCCGGTTATGGTAATATCGCCAGCATTTGCGATAGCTTCCATAATAGATACATTCTCTTGGTACAAGGTTTTAGTTCCCGTACTCCCTATCTCCCCGTTAATGGTATATTTGAAACCGGCTAGTTTTACGATCACGAAAATATTAGCTTCCTTGTTAAAATAGTCGGCAAGCAATTGTTTCTCAATTTTTACTCTTACTTCATCCAAAGTAAAACCAATCACGTTTAAATCCCCTAAAACTGGCATTCTTATGTTACCATGGTCATCAACGGTAAAGCCCTCAAAATACAATCCCGATTCTGACTTTCCCGCTTCACCTTGATTTGTCGTATTGAAAATCGCCACCAGTTTCGGGTCGATCGCTTTGATGCTTACGCTCAACACGTCATTGGTTTGCAATCTGTATGGTTTTGCCATTACGGCAGAAATTGAGTTCTCCACTTCAGCACTATCCTTTTTTTGTAAATAAATTAAATCCTGAGTTGGAATACATGACGTAAGCACTAAGCTGATACTTATGAATAAAAAGAAAACGCACTTCTTCATCTTAATGTTTTAGGTAACAAATATAGCTTTTCATTTATTATATTAAAAGTTTAACAATTTATTAAGCGAATTAATTATTTTTAAACGACTTTTCAAACGGAACCCGCTGCAATATGCTTCGGCCTAAAGTAACTTCATCGGCATATTCCAATTCATCTCCTACGGCAATTCCTCGAGCAATTGTGGAAATAACAATATCTGCATCGGCAATTTGTTTGTAGATATAAAAATTGGTGGTATCCCCTTCCATCGTTGAGCTTAAAGCGAAAATCACTTCGTTGACGCTGCCCGATTTTACTTTTTCAACCAACGTGACAATTTTCAACTGACTCGGCCCCACTCCGTCAATGGGCGAAATCTTACCGCCCAAGACATGATAAATGCCCCGGTATTGCCCCGTGTTTTCAATAGCCATTACATCTCGAATATCTTCCACAACACAAACGATTTGGTGATTCCTGTTCTTATTGGAACAGATTTCGCAGACCGAGCTATCAGAAATATTATGACAATTCTCACAATACTTAATGTCCTCTCGCATGTTCATTAACGCTTGAGCCAAAAAACCAGTTTGCTCTTTGGGCTGTTTCAATAAATGCAACACCAATCGCAAGGCGGTTCTTTTACCTATTCCCGGCAATTGGGCTATTTCATTAACCGCTTTTTCTATTAATTTTGATGAAAATTCCATAACTGCAAATGTAGCAATTTGTTTATTTGTTTGCTTCGTTAAATGCCTAATCCCTAACTTAAAACAGCTCTTTTTTAAATTTCTGAATCAAGAAATATCCGATTAAACAAAAAATTGTATTTTGGCCGCACTAAATCGACAAAATGACTCCATTCGCCATACTCTCCCTTATCGTAGTTTATTTCGGGATATTATTTACAATTTCCCATTTCACCAGTAAAAAAGACAGCGGAAACGATGCTTTTTTTAAAGCCAATAAGAATTCGAAGTGGTACTTGGTCGCTTTTGGAATGATTGGAACGGCGCTTTCTGGCGTGACTTTCATTTCGGTACCTGGAGAAGTGGGGGCGCCAAGCGGAGAACAATTCAAATACTTCCAGTTTGTGCTGGGAAACGCAATTGGGTTTATCCTTATTGCCAAAGTCCTGTTGCCATTGTATTATCGGATGAATTTGACTTCAATTTATGGCTATATAGAACGTCGATTGGGGACTTACTCCTACAAAACTGCTGCCACGATATTCCTGATAAGCAGAACTATCGGTTCCGCCTTCAGGCTTTATCTGGTTGTGATTGTCCTGCAGCGTTATGTTTTTGATTTTTACGGTATCCCCTTTGCCGCGACCGTCCTGATTTCATTGGCCTTAATTTTCGCCTACACTTATCGTGGCGGTTTAAAAACCATTATCATTACGGACACTTTGCAAACCTTTTTCTTAGTCACTTCGGTCTTCATGACCATCTATTTCATATGCCGAAGTATGGACCTGAATGTAATTGAAGCGTTTTCAGCCGTCAAAAACAGCAATTATTCGAAAATATTTTTCTTTGAAGATTTTATTTCCAGCAAATTCCACTTTGTAAAACAAATATTGGGAGGGATATTTGTCACGATTGCCATGGTAGGATTAGACCAGGACCTGATGCAAAAGAACCTGAGCTGCGCGACCATTGGCGAAGCCCAAAAAAACATGTTTACCTTCACGGGCATATTTGTGATGATCAACATCTTCTTTCTTAGTGTTGGCGCCTTGCTTTATATCTATGCCGGTAAAAATGGTATCGAAGTCCCTACAGATTTGGTTACGGGAAAACCGAGAACTGACTTGCTATTTCCTGAAATTGCTTTTCATCACCTAACCCTAATTCCATCTGTAGTTTTCCTATTAGGATTAACAGCTGCAACATTTGCTACTACTGATTCAGCACTTACTGCACTTACGACTTCATTCTGTGTTGACTTCTTAGCAATGGATAAAACTGAAAATGCAAATAAAACCAACGCTGTCAAAACAAGACATTTTGTTCATCTTGTTTTCTGTTTTTTAATGTTTCTGGTGATTGTATTTTTTAACGTCATCAATGACAGCTCCGTTGTGGGAATGATATTTAGAGTAGCTTCCTACACCTATGGACCATTATTGGGGTTGTACTGTTTTGGACTTTTCATGAAATCAAAAAAGGTCAGAGATAAATTTGTACCATTAATATGCCTATTGTCTCCAGCACTAACCTTTTTGATTAGCGAAAATTCGAAAACATTGTTTTTCGGATACGTTTTTGACAATGAGCTCATTATTATCAACGGTCTAATCACCTTTATTGGTTTGCTGGTGATTAGCAAACCAACCTCCGAGAAAATGAGTTTCTAGATTTTTAGCCTGATAGAAGTGTAAATCCTTTTCCTTTTTTTCTTAAAAAAGGAAAAGATTGAAACGGATAGCAGGAATTAGCTCCCGAAAAAATTAATACCTATTAGTAGTCAACAACACTAATGTGCATGCCACCTCTGCCTTGATATTGTTTAATTCCAAAAGCTGGTATAACTCAGGGTTTTCGGTTCCAGGATTAAAAATCACACGCTTTGGTTTAGCTTCCACTATATAATTGTAATAGTCGCGTTGACGCGCCGGATTTAAATATAAGGTGATCGTGTCAATGTTAGATAAAGGAATTGCTTTAGTTTTGATTTTTATTCCCGCCACTTCCCCAGCATTCTGACCAATTGCCAATACCGAATGCCCTTTATCCACAAGCATTTCTATTGCTTTGCATGCGTATCGTTCGGGTTTTGTGGTAGCTCCTAAAACTACCGTTTTTTTATTTTTCATTTTCTGAATTATTATTTTTTGCAAAAGTAATAAAATACTATAGCCCCTTTTCATTTTTAATCAATATCTTTCGTTTTCAATTGGTAACATAAAAAGCTGGAATCATTTTAATTATAACATTTTATTAATATTTGACGTGCTGTTTACATTACTCAATCTCCTAATTTCGCAAAAAAACATGGAACTTTTTATTTATTTATTTGCCGCTCTGTTCTCCGTTTTGAACCCAATAGGGACTGTTCCCATTTTTGTGGGACTTACGATGGACGATGATAAAAAAGAGCGCTCCCGCATTTCATTATGGACGGCCATAAACGTTTTTCTCATCTTGGTAATCTCTTTCTTTTTCGGTGAATATGTTTTGTCTTTCTTCGGAATTAGCATTGAGGCGCTCCGTATTGCGGGTGGTATTATTATCGCCACGTCGGGATTTTCGCTACTTACAGGGAATTTTAACAAGAAAAGAGGCGTAAGTAAAGAGGTGGAGGACGATGCCCAAAGAAGAAATGACATTGCTTTAACGCCTCTGGCTATTCCGATGTTGGCCGGTCCCGGATCAATCTCCTTATTGATTGCCTTTTACCATGAACACCACGAAATGCTAGAAATTGTCATTTCGGTTTTAGCTATTCTAGCCGTTGCCGTTGCCATTTTTATTACCCTAAGAAGTGCTCATTATTTGGCTAAAATATTAGGGGCTTCAGGAATTGTGGCCATTTCAAGAATCGTGGGCTTTATTGTGATTGCAATTGGGGTACAATATATTATTAGCTCGATAATAACGATAGTTCAAACTAATTTAATGTAAAAAACATTGTCGCAAAAAAAAGACCTTCATTTCTGAAGGTCTTTTTTTTATGCTTTTGGAAGGAAAATCTCCGCCATCATGCATCGGGCGCTTCCGCCGCCGCATGCTTCTATAGTATCTAGACTTGAACTAAGTATCGTAGCATGTTTCTCTAACTGCCCTATTTGTTTAGCAGTCAAACTCTGATGTGCAGCCGTGCTCATCACCAAATATCTTTTATCTCCAGCCCCACGCACTTCCAACATATTCCCGGCAAAATTATTGACTTGGTCCTCTGTGATTAAAATGATTTCTTTGTTGTCCTTTTTCAGATTGTCCAAAACCATTTTGCGCTCCTTTTTGTCATCTATGCAATCTGCACAAATTACGGCAAAGGTTTCGCCTAAACACATCATCACATTGGTATGATAGATTAATTTTCTTTCACCATTTACCGTTTGAAAAGCTTCGAACAGTACCGGAGCATAATCGAAATCCTCACAGAATTCTATAAAAAGTTCCTCGTCAGCTCTGGGTGACATGGCGCAGTATGCTTTCTCATTCGCTCTATCAAGAAGCAGACTACCTGTACCTTCAAGGAAGAACCCATCGTCTTCCGCTTCAGTATAGTCAACAATGTTTTCTATTTTAAATCCTTTCTCTTCTAACATATCCAAGATTTCCTCACGCCGTTCTTCACGACGGTTCTTGGCAAACATAGGATATAAAGCTACGTCGGCGTTTTCATGGAATGAAATCCAATTATTAGGAAAGATGCTATCTGGCGTATCCGGATTCAAGGTGTCATCCACCACTGTTACATCAACACCTACAGCCGTTAGTTTTTCAACAAAAGCATCAAATTCTTGTTGTGCTTTTGCATTTACGGTAGCCGGCAAAAGGCCATCCAACACTTTTTGATAATAATTGTTTACCGCCGTCTGTTCGTTCATTCTAAACGCAACTGGGCGAATCATTAATATGGAGTTTGTCGTTTGTTTCATGTTTTCTTTATTATTTGTTTTTTGCGGTATAAAATTAATCTCTAATCAACGGCAAAGTGGAGCATCGTAATAAACCTTCTTGCTTAGAAATCTCGGCATAAGGAATCTCCTCTACTGTGAATCCCTTTGCACGCAACCAATTGTTTAACCTAGTGAAGTTTTTCTCGGAAACCACCACATTGGAATCAATAGAAAAAATATTTGAATTCATTTTATACATTTCTTCCCTTGTGATATGAAATAAATTTTCTTCCCCAAAAAGATCCATCAAATAGATATAGTCTGCTTCTTCACGAAACCCATTTTTATATATAATCGCCTTATCAGTACCCACCGGTTGAAAACAACAATCCAGATGCAAGGCATTGTCCCTTGCTTCAATTTTGGATTTAACCAAATCAAATTCTTTAACAATTTTATTTGGAAATAAATCTTTAATAAACTGCACTCCCTGTAAATTTGTTCTGGCCGTAATATAAGACGCATAATCACTTCCTTTATAGGTACCAATAAAAATATGGTCGTCCCAAAGCATAACATCACCACCCTCAATATGAACTTCTTCAGGGGGTCTGACCACTTTTACAGGGTCAATTTGATCAATCACATATTGGATTGCATCTAACTCCCCTTTGCGTTCAGGCAAAATATTCGATTTAATAAATATCCCATCAACGACAAAGCCTATATCTCTGGTAAATATCTGATTGTAATTCTCAATTAATTCCGGTCTAAAAACAGTTACATCATATTTCTGGAGCACTTTATTAAACGCCTCCATTTCAATGACCATGTCTTTTTCCAACGGATAGGTTCCTGCTAAAATATGTTCCAGTGATTTCGGATCATAGGCTTCATCAACAGAAGGAGTTGGACCATTATTAACCGCAGTTCCCAACACTACAGCTCTCAACCTTGAAGTCTCGTTATTTACTTTTAATTCTAGCATATATTTATATAAAATTTAGAGCAAAGATAAAAAAAAAGCTTCACCAGTTAGTGAAGCTTTTTAATTCCGTTTTTTTTATTCAGGCTTCTTAAAATCCCTTAAGGTAGCGCCTGTATATATTTGTCTTGGCCTTCCAATTGGCTCTTTATTTTCACGCATCTCTTTCCATTGTGCAATCCAGCCCGGTAAACGTCCTATGGCGAACATCACGGTAAACATATCAGTAGGAATACCTAATGCACGGTAAATGATTCCAGAATAGAAATCTACGTTTGGATATAAATTTCTAGATTTGAAATATTCATCTTCCAACGCCGCTTCCTCTAATTTTTTGGCTATAGCCAAAATAGGATCATCGACTCCCAAAGTTTCTAAAACCTCATTTGCGGCTTTCTTTATGATTTGCGCTCTTGGATCGAAACTTTTGTAAACTCTATGCCCAAATCCCATTAAGCGGAATGGATCATTTTTATCTTTGGCTTTAGCCATATACACATCCGTATCCCCACCATTCTTGTGAATTTCTTCCAACATTTCAAGAACGGCCTGATTCGCACCACCATGAAGAGGTCCCCAAAGTGCAGAAACACCCGCAGATATAGATGCAAATAACCCAGCATGAGAAGAACCCACCATTCTAACCGTTGAAGTGGAGCAATTTTGCTCATGATCAGCATGAAGAATGAATAATTTATCCAAAGCATCAATTACTATTGGGCTTGCTTTATAAGGCTCCGTTGGTAACTTGAACATTAAGTCCATGAAGTTTTCGACATAACCTTTGGTATTATCGTAATAATTCAAAGGATAACCCATACTTTTTCTGTAGGTCCATGTTGCAATAACCAAGAATTTACCCATAGTCTTACAAACGGCCTGATACATTTCCTTTTCGTTGTCAACATTTACCGATTTAGGGTTAAACGCTGTCAAAGCACTAGTCAAAGCAGCCAAAACACCCATCGGATGTGCTGTTCTAGGAAAACCATCAATGATGCTTTTCATTTCTTCATTGACTAACGTATATTTTCTAATATCAACTTCAAATTGTTTCAATTGAGCTGCTGTTGGCAATTCCCCAAATATCAAAAGAAATGAAACTTCCAAAAAATCAGCTTTGTCGGCCAAGTCTTCAATTGAATATCCTCTGTAACGCAAAATCCCAAGCTCTCCATCCAAGAATGTAATTTTACTGGTACAAGAACCTGAATTTTTATACCCTGGGTCAAGAGTGATTACCCCAGTTAAATCTCTTAATTGTTTAATATCGATAGCCTCTTCGTTTTCGCTTCCTTTAATTATTGGAAACTCATATTTCTTACCATCAATTTCTATTGTAGCTGTTTTTGACATAATATTTTGCAAATAAATCTTTATATTTAATAATTTACCAAATCTAAGGATAATAAGATGAATTAAAAAGAGAAATTGTCACTGATATTGTTAAATTCAATAAAAAAGCCATTCGTTTGACGCGAATGGCTTTTTAAAATATAAAATTGAAATATTATTTTATTTTAAAGGCATTTTTACCCGGAAAATAAGCAGTTTCTCCCAATTCTTCTTCTATTCTTAGCAATTGGTTGTATTTTGCCATACGATCGGAACGAGACGCTGAACCTGTCTTAATTTGTCCACAGTTCAAAGCAACTGCTAAATCAGCAATCGTGTTGTCCTCTGTCTCTCCTGAACGGTGTGACATTACTGAAGTATAGCCCGCATTTTTAGCCATGTTTACAGCCGCGATTGTTTCGGTCAGGGTACCAATTTGGTTTACTTTGATTAGAATAGAATTTGCGATTCCTTTTTCTATACCGGTAGATAAACGTTTTACGTTTGTAACAAACAAATCATCTCCTACCAATTGTACTTTATCGCCAATTTTTTCGGTCAACAATTTCCATCCATCCCAGTCATTTTCGTCCATACCGTCTTCAATGGAGATAATTGGATATTTAGCGGCCAATTCAGCTAGATAGTCCACTTGTTCAGCGGAAGATCTTATTTTACCCGTTACTCCTTCAAATTTAGAGTAATCGTACTTTCCGTTCACATAAAATTCTGCAGCAGCACAATCAAGAGCAATCATAATTTCGTCTCCAAAAGTATATCCTGCAATCTCTACGGCTTTTTTGATCGTATCTAATGCATCCTCTGTTCCACCGGCTAAATTTGGTGCAAAGCCACCTTCATCACCTACTGCAGTTGAAAGTCCTCTATCATGTAATACTTTTTTAAGGCTATGAAAAATTTCGGTTCCCATTTGCATTGCTTGAGTAAAAGAAGTCGCTTTTACGGGAAAAATCATAAATTCCTGAAATGCGATTGGCGCATCGGAATGGGATCCTCCGTTGATGATATTCATCATTGGAACAGGTAATGTGTTTGCAGAAACTCCACCCACGTATCTGTATAATGGCAGACCTAACTCATTAGCGGCAGCTTTTGCAACAGCTAGAGAAACGCCTAAAATTGCATTTGCCCCTAAATTTGACTTGTTCGGAGTACCGTCCAACTCAATCATCGTTTGATCGATTAAATTTTGTTCGAAAACCGACGTTCCCAACAATTCTTCAGCAATAACGGTATTAACATTTTTCACCGCATTCAAAACTCCTTTTCCCAAAAAGGCTTTTCCTCCGTCACGTAATTCTACAGCCTCATGTTCTCCAGTTGAAGCTCCAGATGGGACTGCCGCTCTTCCCAAAACTCCATTTTCCGTAACTACATCTACTTCAATAGTAGGGTTTCCTCTCGAATCGAAAATTTGTCTTGCGTGAATTTTGATAATAATACTCATACTACTTTATTTAAAATTTTAATACTACAAATATATCCTATCTTTTTAAATGATATTATTAAAATAATGAATGTTATTAACGAAAACGTTATAATTCTTTTTTAAAAACAAAGAATTGGCATCTTTTACATAAAACAGGTTAACAGTTCCCGTTTTTTATTGAAAAATCGAGTCAAACTCGCGACAATGAAATACAGCCGATAAATCAGGGCCAATTATATTTTTAACAATAAATCAACATCATAATTATCTTATTACCAGTTAATTACCGTAAATTTATATGAATAAAAACTATTCCAAACTGTTTTTACAAGATAATTTTTCATTTAAAAAAAAATGAGATGGGAACACTAAATAATCCGAATAATTCAACTCAAATAGTCCAATTATTAAAGAGTCATTCCACGCCATTGGAAAATTTAAAAGATCTAGATCCTCTGATGGACTACATAGGAGATGCCAGATACGTGCTGCTTGGCGAAGCGTCTCATGGAACACACGAATACTATACTTGGAGAGCAAAAATAACGCAACGCCTAATACAAGAAAAAGGATTCTCATTTGTGGGAGTGGAAGGAGATTGGCCAGATTGTTATCGCTTAAATCGATACGCTAAGGGCTACCTGAATTCAGGAAGGGACATTTACGGTGTTATGAATGAATTTAAAAGATGGCCTACTTGGATGTGGGCCAATTGGGAAACGGCAGCATTTATAGATTGGCTGAAAGCGCACAATGCGAAATTGGCCGCCGATAAACGAATCGGGTTTTACGGACTGGACGTTTACAGTTTTAGCGAATCAATGAATTCGATCATTCAATATCTAGAAAAAAATGATCCCAAAGCATTGGAAGTCGCAAAAACAGCTATGGAATGTTTTGAGCCTTACTCCAAAGACGAAGGCCAATCCTACGCTAGAGCTTCTGCATTTGTTCCGGTATTATGCGAAAAAGAAATCCTTACCATGCTTACCGAAATCCGAAAAAATGTGCCTAACTACAATTCGGATGCTGAAAACGTAATGAGTACGGAGCAAAATGCATTCATAGCGAGAAATGCAGAAAAATATTACCGCGCAATGATAAAAAGAGGTTCAGCCTCTTGGAATATCCGCGATGAGCACATGGTTTCCACTATAGAAAGACTCTTGAAATTTCATGGCGAGGAATCGAAAGTGATCGTATGGGAACACAATACTCACATTGGCGACGCGCGAGCTACCGATATGGCGTCAGAAGGAATGGTAAATGTGGGGCAATTGCTGAAAGAGGAATATGCCACTGATGGAGTAATAGCTGTAGGTTTTGGTTCATACAAAGGAAGCGTGGTAGCAGGACGAAACTGGGGAGATGAAATGAGAAAAATAAAAGTCCCCGAGGCGGTGGAAGGAAGTTGGGAGCATGCATTTCATCTTGCCAGCAATGACCAAAATAGGTTATTGTTAATGAATACCGTACGAGAAGAAAAAAGCCTTTCTGACTACATCGGGCATCGAGCAATAGGGGTGGTATACAATCCGGAGCACGAAAGATACGGAAACTACGTTCCAACGATACTACCAAAGAGATATGATGCTTTTATTTATATTGATGAAACGACCGCATTACATCCGTTGCACATTCAACCGGAAGGCAACCAAATCCCCGAAACTTATCCTTTTGGAATGTAATTGAAAACAACTTCATAAAAAAAGGGTCTGACTTTATTAAAAAATCAGACCTAAATATTTTAAGTTCTTGGGCTTTGGAGCGACAACTGTTATCTATCCTTTTATGTTTTCAATGAATTGATCAAACAAATACGACGAATCGTGAGGTCCTGGACTTGCTTCCGGATGGTACTGAACGGAGAAACAATTTTTATTTTTCATGCGCATCCCGGCAACTGTTCCATCGTTAAGATGAAGATGTGTAATCTCTAGGTCTGGATTATTGTCCAATTCTTCTTTGTTTACAGCAAAACCATGATTTTGAGAAGTAATTTCACCTTTTCCTGTAATTATATTTTTTACAGGATGATTTATTCCTCTATGTCCATTAAACATCTTATAAGTTGAAACCCCGTTTGCCAAACCAATTACTTGATGCCCCAAACAGATTCCGAATAATGGTTTATTATTTTCGAGTATTTCTTTTGCTACTTGAATCGCACTTGCAAGTGGCTCAGGGTCACCGGGCCCGTTTGACAAGAAATAACCGTCTGGGTTAAACTCAGTCATATCTTGATAAGATGAATCGAAAGGGAATACTTTAATATAACAGTCTCTTTTTGCTAGATTACGCAGGATATTTGTCTTGATACCTAAATCTAAAGCAGAAATCTTATACGCTGCATTTTCGTCTCCATAAAAATAAGGTTCTTTGGTAGACACTTTTGATGCTAATTCCAATCCCTTCATGTCTGGCACGTTTGCCAGTGCTGCTTTTAATTCCTCAACAGAAGAACCGTCCGTACAGATAACGGCATTCATTGCGCCATTATCCCTTATGTAACTAACCAAGGCCCTTGTGTCTACATCAGAGATACAGATTAGGTTTTCTTTGATAAAATAATCCTCTAAACTTTCTGATGCGTCGGCACGAGAATAATTAAAACTAAAGTTTTTACAAACCAATCCGGATATTTTAATCCCAGATGATTCGACTTCTTTTTCATTGACACCATAATTCCCAATATGCGCATTGGTAGCTACCATTATTTGTCCAAAGTAAGAAGGGTCTGTAAAAATTTCTTGATAACCGGTCATCCCTGTATTGAAACAAACTTCCCCGAAAGTGGTTCCCCTGATTCCAATTGATTTCCCGTGAAAAATGGTTCCATCACTTAATAAAAGTATGGCGCTTTGTCTTGTTGTATATTTCATTTGTAGTTAAATATTGTGCAAATTTAATTCTTTAATGCAATGGAAACAAACTTTTGAAATTTATTATGAAAATTATAAGTGCTAAACCAGCCCTGATGGCAGCGGTATCCTTTTACTTTATTCTTTATAAAGTAAAAGATAGAGCGAACAGCAGGAACTCAGGCGAATAAGACCACAATAGTTTTGCTTCCAAAAAAGCAAAAAAAAAGGATAAACTATAAATAGCTTATCCTTGATTCTTATTGAATGATTATTTTCATAACTATTCAGCAGCGTCAGTAGTTGTTTCTGTTTCGGCAGCTGGAGCTTCAGTAGCTTCGTCTGCTTTCTTAGCTTTACCACCACGACGGCTTTTTGCTTTTTTAACTTCTTTTTTACCACCATTGTAAAGTTCATTGAAATCTACAAGTTCGATCATTGCCATATCAGCATTATCTCCTAAACGATTTCCAACTTTAATGATACGAGTGTATCCACCTGGACGGTCACCTACTTTAGCAGCTACGTCTCTGAACAAGTCAGTTACCGCATATTTGCTACGTAAGTAAGCGAAACAAATACGACGATTGTGAGTCGTATCAGTTTTTGATTTTGTTATTAAAGGCTCAACGAATTGTTTAAGCGCTTTTGCTTTAGCAACAGTAGTATTAATACGTTTGTGCTCTATAAGAGAACAAGCCATATTAGCTAACATAGATTTTCTATGTGCAGTCTGTCTGCTAAGGTGATTGAATTTTTTTCCGTGTCTCATGACCAATTTATTTTAACTTCATCTTGCTACAATCCATTATGGAGAGCAAAATATGAAGTAAATTATTCTTTATCTAGTTTGTATTTTGCTAAATCCATTCCGAAGTTTAAATTCTTAATTGCAACTAGTTCATCTAGTTCCGTTAAAGATTTTTTACCGAAATTACGGAATTTCATTAGGTCATTTTTATTGAACGATACTAAATCACCAAGTGTATCAACTTCAGCCGCTTTCAAACAATTTAATGCTCTTACAGACAGATCCATATCAACAAGCTTAGTTTTAAGCAATTGTCTCATATGCAATGATTCCTCATCATACGATTCTGTTTGTGCG
>Ga0209109_10000509_pt1 | contig 20698 bp, 19 predicted proteins | sample Rifsed10ft2_FD_184004 | JGI IMG/M metagenome (GOLD analysis project Ga0209109, IMG submission 184004) | Soil microbial communities from Rifle, Colorado, USA - sediment 10ft 2 (version 2) | ecosystem: Environmental > Terrestrial > Deep subsurface > Rock core/Sediment | place: Rifle, Colorado... | reverse complement strand
CTACGGTCAGTGAATCAAAGAGAGCTGCTCCCTGGAAAAGCATACCGATCTTTTTTCTTACATGAATAAGATCTCCTTCATCCATTGGAACTATGTCCTCACCTTCTATAATAACTTTACCTCTATCTGGTTTTATAAGACCCGTTACCTCTTTAAGAAGAACGCTTTTCCCGGTGCCACTGCCACCCAGTACAGTTATAGTTTCTCCCCTTCTAATCGGGAGTGTAACACCTGTATGCACCTCCTTTGAGCTAAATGACTTATGAACATCTTTTATCTCTATGATGAATTCTTCTTTCATCCTTAATTACCTACTTAATCAGGAATAGAAACATGAATGGTGTATTTATATATCAGCGGATTCGGTTCACTTTAAATTCTAAAATGAGTCTAATTACCTAATGCTAGTTTGTCAAAAACAACAAATTAGAATCTGGCTATTTCTTTTGACACATATTAATTAAAAAGTTACACTAGTTTTATTACTAAAGCATATCTATTTGTCTAAAAATTTTTTATTTACAATCTCTAAATGGTGTGTGCAGTTTACGTTACATAATTGCTCAAAAATAAAACTCTGAAAGGAGGGATAAAATATGCCATACGAATTAACAAAATTACCTTATAGCTATGACGCATTAGAACCGCATATTGACGCACGTACAATGGAGATCCATCACACGAAACACCATCAGACTTATGTAAATAACCTGAATGCGGCTCTAGAAAAGCATCACAATCTGCAAACCAAGAGTGTTGAGGAATTGATTAAAGATTTAAACGCCATACCCGAAGACATTCGCACCGCTGTACGTAACAATGGTGGAGGTCATCTTAACCATAGTATGTTTTGGCCCATGATGAGTTCCCATGGCGGAGGGGAACCTAAGGGTGATCTGGTAGCTACTATTAAATCCGCGTTTGGGGATTTCGCCAGTTTTAAAGATCAGTTTTCCAAATCCGCCGCCGGTCGCTTTGGAAGCGGGTGGGCCTGGCTTTGTGTTGATAAAAGCGGTAAACTAGTCGTAAATTCAACCCCAAATCAAGATAACCCTATTTCCGATGGTCTTAAGCCTATTCTTGGTTTGGACGTTTGGGAGCACGCCTACTATCTTAAATATCAAAACCGCCGTGCAGACTATATTGGGGCATGGTGGAATGTAGTTAACTGGGAACAGGTAGCCAAAAATTACGCTGCTGCGAAATGAGATCCTCGAGCAATTATCACTAATATTGGCGGCAAACCGGAAGAGGAATTAATTGCTTAAGTAAATCAACTGATACTTCCGTGGTTTTGAAAGGGGAATAATCCACTTTTATTTGATCAGAAGAGTAGTAAATAATAAAGGGGAGTTATAATTATTATAGTCTGATTTATGACAAACATTTCTAACCAAAATATAGGCTGGACCCACAAAATATTAATATGCCACTTGAGATTCAGAGGGTTAAATCTTTTTAAGCCCTAGGAAGCTTGCCATAATCTTTTTCTCCCCATGATCATGGAAAGAGATAACCACCTTCGCTTCGTCACCTAACCCCTCCACCCTCTTTACCACACCCTGTCCGAATGAAGGATGTATTACGTTTTCCCCAATTACATATCCATCGCCATTCTTAGGAAATCCGTTTCCGTCAACTCGTATTTGATCGTTGTCATGTTTCTTAAATGTCTCTTCTCCGAAATTAGTTTGATAGCTTTCCCATTGAAGAAGCTTCCTCGGGATCTCAATAACAAACCGTGAAGGAATCGATCTGTGCTCCACCCCGAAAAGTCTTCTTTTAGATGTGCTTGTGAGATAGATCTTCTCCTTTGACCTAGTGATGCCCACATAGCAGAGCCTTCTTTCTTCTTCTATTAGCCTTCCATTTCCAAGGGATTTAATGTGAGGAAATAGACTCTCCTCCATCCCAACAATAAAAACTATAGAGAACTCAAGCCCCTTAGCACAATGTAGTGTCATAAGAGTAACCTTATCGGCCTTTTCATTAAATCTGTCCACATCGCTTGAAAGCGTAATCCAGTCAAGAAAATCGTGAATGCTGTTATTTGCTTCTTCTTTCTTGAATTCTGCCGCAAGTGTTAAAATCTCCCCAAGGTTATCTCGTCTTTCCTCATCATGTTCAAGCAACTCGAGGTAATTTGTCTTCTCAAGGATCTTATCGAGAAGCCTTCCAATCGAGAGCCTTTGCGAAAGCTTAATAAGCTCATTAATTAGGTTATAAAATTTCTCGAGACTGGCTAGCGCCTTCTTAGAAAGTAGCTCATTCTTTATAGCAAGCTCGGTAGCATCAAATAATGAAATATCCCTTTCTTGAGCTATCTTCTCCAACGTCCCTATAGTTCCCTTCCCTATTCCTCTAGATGGAACGTTGATAATACGTCTCAGGCTAATTTCATCTAATGGATTTGCTATAACCCTTAGATACGCCATGATATCTTTGATTTCAGCCCGCTCGTAAAAACCAACCCCACCTACTATGTTGTAAGGAATTCCTTGATGCACAAACTCCTCTTCTATCACACGTGATTGGTTGTTTGTTCTATAAAATACGGCAAAATCACCGTATAAGCGTCCATTAGTGGTTCTTTCATATTCAATCTGTGAGGCGACGTATCTTGCTTCATCCCTCTCATCGTGAGCCTCATAATAAACAACCGCGGAACCTTCTGTATTTTCGGTCCATAGCCTTTTATCACGCCTATATCTGTTTCTTAATATTACTGCATTTGCAGCCCTCAGTATGTTTTTAGTTGATCTATAGTTTTGTTCAAGCTTTACAACCTTTGCATCGGGAAAATCACTTTCAAAGTTAAGAATGTTTGTTATATCAGCCCCGCGCCATCCATAGATGGATTGATTGTCATCGCCAACAACAAACACGTTTCTATGTTTTTCTGAGAGCAATTTTACAATCTTGTACTGAATATGATTTGTGTCCTGATACTCATCAACAAGGATGTGATGGAACTGGTTCTGGTATTTATCAAGCACATCAGGTCTTTTCTCAAATAAAGTGGCGGTAAAATCAAGCAGATCTCCAAAATCAAGTGCGTTCGCACGTCTAAGCTCTTGTTCATAAATATGATAAACCCTGGAAATCCTCTCATCATAGATACTAGCGCCAAAGTCCCAGGGGCTTTGTCCTTTGTTTTTAGCGCAGTCTATCTGAGAGCGCACTGATCTTGGATCAGATATCCGCTCGCTAAATCCTAGCTTATTCATGCATTCTCTTATAAGTTTTATCTGATCTACTTCATCGTATATTATAAAATCCCTTCTAAAACCATCGAGTTTATCTATTTCCTTCTTCAGAATTCTTAAGCAAACCGAATGAAAAGTACCTATCCATAATTCATGCGCATCTTTAGCTACGAGGCGATGCACCCTCTCTTTCATCTCGTTCGCTGCTTTGTTAGTGAATGTAACAGCTAGAATATTAGTAGGCGATACACCCTTTTCCTTAATAAGATAAGCGATTCTATAAGTTATTATTCTGGTTTTGCCTGAGCCAGCACCAGCAAGAGCAAGCACCGGACCCTCAGGGTGTGTAACAGCTTCTCTCTGGAATGGATTAACGTCGTTGAGAATATCTGATTCCATATTAACCCCTCATATGTTGAAAAGCAGATAAATTAAAACCCATGCAAATATAAAGGGATATAGACAATAACTAGTCAGGGGAAGCTTATAGACCCTTTCTTATCTTCCCGCTTTATGTCCAAACCATAATACTCCTAATAATTATGTTTAATTACTTTTACTAAATCAGTAAAAGTATTTGTGGAAAATTCCTTTGCGTATCGAATATAGACGATATTTAAAATATGTCAAGGGTAAAAAAATCCCTTGTATATAGTGTTGTTATCCCATTTAATACTTGCCTGAGAACGTTTATTAAAGAGTCCTATTTCATGAGGAGCGTCTTGACGGCGTAAAACAGTTTTAGATATAAAAGAAAAAACTTGATAATATAACAATAATCTAGTAGAGTTTAACAATATAGTAAATGGTGTGAGGTTAAGAGGGGTAGCAGATTTAGCTATTTTTAATTGAAAGAAGGGTCTGGATAGATCAGACAAAGCTTTTGAGAAATAAGCAGGGTGTAGTAAAAAAACAATGATAGATAAAATGTGTGTAAACAGGAGTCGTCTAGTATGACTGCTACAAAGAGGCAAAGCCATGAATGGAACGATTAAAAAATTAATAAAGGATAGAGGATTCGGATTTATTCGAGCTGAGGATGGAAGAGAAATATTCTTCCATCGGACAGCTGTTCAAGGTCCAGATTTTGAATCCTTAATGGAGGGTCAGCTCGTAGAGTTTGATGTTGAAAAAAATCCAAAGGACTCTCGAACCAAAGGACCTCGTGCTGTAAATGTGCGTGTAAAAGCGTAAATGCTCCTCATAGAAGAGGAGCATTTCTGTTTTCTTCTTGCTTCTTGGAATTATTTTCCAACACCTTTCTAGAAAAATAATTGCATAGAACTAAGAAATAATATGGGAAGGGCGAAATGATAGGCAAGGCCCTCGATGTATCTAGAAGGAGGTGGGAAAACATAAGAGGTTCTCTTGCCCTGTTGGGAAGGTTTTCATCTGGGATTTTGATTCGTCTGTGGTGAAGACAAAGCTTAAGACCGTATGAGAGACATTTATCAGATGGCAGAACGATCATCAACTTTATATCAATGAGCTGAAACAGTGCTATAGGCATTCTAAACGTATTATGGAATTATGGGTGATTCAAAAATTTAATGCTGATAAGGACTAAATAAGATAATGGCAAAAGATACAGCACTTAGTAGTGCGTTTGAGAAGTGGCCAATTGATGAATTCGAGGAAAATTACGGACGGGATGAGATTATTAATCCAATTGAGTTTGGGAACGTATCGCTCTTGGATATAGCCGATCCAGAAATTGAGATTCAAATTGAGACTCAAAAGAATGGCTCTCTAAAGAAAAACAGGAAAGAAACAGCTCCAAACGAGGATATTAGACTCCTACAATCATACATCAAAGAGGTGGGACAAGAACGTCTTTTCACCCCTAAAAAGGAAATTGAGACTGCAGCGAAGATTAAAAGCTGTGAGGCAAGAGTAAGAGTGATAAAAGCTACTTTAGAGAAGCTTCTTGGTACAAACCTAGAAGAACGTTATAAAGAATTAACACGAGAAAACCTTAAGGTGATCTTGAATGGAGGAAGCAAAACGAAAGTAGCAAAGAGGCTTATTACCCTTTTAGAATTATATTCAAAGACGGTAAAAGCCCTCAAAGCAAGGTTTATAAAAGCAAATCTCAGACTGGTTTTAATCTTTACGAAAAGATACTTGGGACGTGGACTCCCTCTTACCGATCTAATTCAGGAGGGGAATATTGGTCTTATGAAGGCTGTTGACAGGTTTGACCATACACGTGGATTCAAATTTTCTACATACGCCTCCTGGTGGATAAACCAAGGAATGTCGAGGGCTATACTCGAGCAGACTGGAAGTATAAAGGTGCCAGTTTATGTACTTGAGCAGGCAACCAAGGTTCACAAAGCGAGTTCCATGCTATCCAACGAGAATGAGAGGAAACCTCTTCCTGAGGAGATATCTAAGAAATCGGGAATATCTTTAAAATCGGTAAAGCGAGTTTTAGAATCTACGAAGTATGCAGCCTCACTTGACGCCCCTATCATTAGTGATGCGGAAACCACCCTCAAAGAATTTATACCCGACGAACATTCCTTTATCGCGGATTCAGTTGTAGCAAAGACCAATCTTTCAGTGAGGATTAAAGAAGCCTTATCAACGCTTAATCCAAGAGAGGAACAGATAGTCAGGATGAGATTTGGTATCGGCTATGAAGCCGAACATACGCTCGATCAAGTTGGAAAGCAATTTAACTTAACTAGAGAGAGAATCAGGCAGATTGAACGGCGTGCGCTTGAAAAAATAGAAGAATCGGAGATAGGAATACTGCTTAAAAGCTTTCTCGAATAAATGAAGAGGGTTTTATGATTTATGCTAACAGAAACAACTGAATCAGAGAGGTTGAATGAAACATAAAAAGGTAGGAACATGCCGCTTTTGTATGAAGCCAATTGCTAAAGGAGAATTCCGTGATACCCACCTCGATGGGAATTTAGTTTGTCTTGATTGCTACAATGGGCTTAACAGTACACCCGAGAATAAAAAGAAGTACAACTCAGCTTACCACTACCCAACTCACGGAAGACTCGCCTTGACCGGAACATTAAAAGCAAGGAAAGCATGAGTAGTCTGAGGGAGCGCAAAAAGGGGGGGTATCCATGGAAAGCCTTCTTTGAAACAATAAATTTTTATATGAATAGAATGAATTCATCATCTATGCTGGCTGGGGCGGGTGGACTCGAACCACCATAGCGGGCTCCAAAGGCCCGAGTCCTGCCATTAGACGACGCCCCATCAATTATGATTTCCGAGATTTTTATAAAAACTAAAAATGAATAGACGCTATATTAAAATAGTTGATTAAAATCTTACCAAGCATTCCCTAACAAGGCAAATAAAGTAAATACAGCATTTATAATCTATGCCACCCTAATATGCCCTGAGCGAAAAAGACCTTGAATTTAGTGCTATCTCTGAAATAGTCGTAAATCATTTTTGCCTTTTTCTCATCATTCAAATCTCCAAAAACAGTCGGGCCGCTTCCTGTCATTGATACTGCTTCTACATCCATGCTTATTAATTTCTCTCTAAGGTTTTTTATTTCTGGATAAATAGCTATTGCCAACTTCTCTAGATCATTTATAAGTGGGAACTCACCCCTCCTAAAAAGGGAAATTTTATGTTCTATACCGTCTCTTATTAATCCCTCTTCCTTAAATGCCTCATCCCATAGTTCATAGATTCTCTTAGTCGAGACTTCAAATCCTGGGTTTAGAAGAACGTAATAAAAGAGTGGAAAGCTACTTATGAGAGTTACCTTATCTCCAATACCTTCAATGATGGAACTCCTGCAATGGATAAAGAGTGGAACATCAGCACCAATTTTGGATGAAAATCTAATGAGGTCATCTTCACTGAATTTGTTTGTAATTCTATTAATTCCTACAAGAACCGCCGCGGCGTTTCCGCTACCACCACCAAGCCCGGCACCCACAGGAATCCTTTTCTTTATAAAGATTCTAATTTTTAAACTAACGCCGCATTCTTTAAGAAAAACCTCTGCCGCTCTCCAAGCAAGGTTTTCTTTTCCTCTTGGTATTTCAATCCCAGTAGATTCGAGGGTGATTCCATCTCCTTTCTCTACCTCAATCCTAACCTCATCAAATAAATTTATGGGTTGAACTATTGACCTGATGTCGTGATACCCGTCTTGACGTTTTCTAATTACCTCAAGAGTCAGATTGATTTTGGCCGGGGAAAGAAGGGTAATAGAATGCATGGTAGTTTATTTGCTGATTTTTGTTTTACTTTCATCGGAGTTCTCAATATTAAAATCCATTGAAACCTTTAATCGGCTGAAGTTACCATCTACTTTAAGTAGCCTTTCGTCTACTTGATCAAAAGTAAACTTGATCAATAGGTTGAATTGTTTTCCTTTTGAGTTGGTTACATTATTTTTCAGATTGTATTTGTATGTGAATATAGAGTCAACTTTAGAGTCTTTATTATAAAGTGGCTTACCAAGAACTAGAGTAACATGCTGCTTTTTTGGAATCTCCATAGAATCCTTGCCCTCAAACTTCGAGGATGCACTGCGATTCCACTCGTTAATTTCAGCACTGCCCATTGATTCGAACATTCTAGCCAGCAAAGGCTTGGAAAGAACTTTAAGAAATCGCTCCGGGAATCTAATCTCCCTTAGTTTATCCTTTTGGAAATACATGATAACAGGTATGTCAAAATTTCCCTCCTCGTCCTTTTGACCTCGATAATCCTTTTCGAATAAATATGTCCATACTTTTCCTTGATCCTTTTCTTCATCTAATGTCGGAGGGCGCTTTGCCAACCATAGAATATCTTCCGTGCGAAGAGTCGGCTTTAAGAATACAAGCGAAAACCCATTTTGATCATTTATCTGAAAATAGTTATTAAAGTCGTTAAGTTGCCGCTTAACCTCTAGAAGCCGCAAAAACACACATCCCGTGGTCAAAATTATTAAAGAAAGAACAAGATAAATGGTTACCTGTTTTAGTTTCATTCGGTTATATCAATACAACCTCAGCAAATTTAATCACACAAGACGAGCATTGTAAAAGAACTATCCATTATGTCAATTGTATGTAAACCTTCGTTATTGACTTTAGGTGCACTTTTTTAGTTTGAATTAGCATGATAGTCACAGTATCTTTATTTTATAATACCAAAGGGGAGGAGAATAACTATGAAGGTACTGACTGGAAACTTAGGTCTTATAGTTTTTCTCTCTTTTACAGTCACACTCATAAGTTGTGCTGGAAGTCGCACCAGAGAGAGTACTGGAGAATTTATAGATGACTCTACCATCACCACCAAAGTTAAAGCCGCACTTTTAGCTGAACCAGGTATAAGGTCTTATCAAATAAGCGTAGAAACCTTCAAAGGAGTAGTCCAATTAAGCGGGTTTGTAGACACTCAGCAACAAAAGAGCAAGGCAGGAGAGATCGTATGGAGTGTTGACGGTGTTAGGTCAGTAAAAAATAACATTCTCGTAAAACAACCTTATTGAAGCGGCGCTTTTAAAAGACGAACATCATCAATCCACACTGTACCTGTTCCATTTATAACGATATTGAGCTTTACATAGTCAGGTTTCTCGCCCTTCTTTAGAAAGAATGGAATCTGGAGTGTCACCCAATTTGTGGTGCCGGTTAATGGACTATCGAGTCCCCTGGAAAAGAACTCTCCTTTGCCCGGAAAATGACACCACATCTCCAAATACACTTGTCCTTCTACATCCTTAGTACGAACCCTTGCCTGGTAAATCAAGCGTGCATCATCAACGTCAATGTCGTCTACCTCAAATAACCTTACGATAGTTGGCTCTTTTGCGACAATTCTCAAAGATCCATTGCCATCACTTGAAACATTCTTAACAATCCCTACGCCAGACTGCGTGATAATCTCATTTAGATTATCTACTGGAAATTCCTTTAGCACAGTCACCTTATTCGATTGCTTAGAACAACCTCCTGCAACAAAAATCATCACAACGAAAACACAAACGACCATATCTCTTATACTCAAGAATCCTGCCTCCGATGAAAAAACAGTGTAAGCAAAAATTTTAAAAACCCCAACTCAGGTTAACTTCCATCATCAGGCAAATCAACATACCATATTTTTCACTTTCACAGCCCTACCCTGTAAGATCAACTGGAAACCTAGCAAAACCCTTCTCCAAACAACAATAGTTAAAGATCTCGTTAAAAAAGTAACAGTATCAATGAGTTAAGAAAACCGACCTTAGAAGTATCTTGCAACTTAAAAAGGTTATTTGCCTTGAAACCCACATTTGAATGATTACCTTAATGACGTATGGGGCTGGAGTAACTGAAGGATGAAAATAAGTCTTCTTTAGGAGATTTTTTCACCATTAATTTTTAGTAAGGAGAAAAATGGAAATAAAAAACATAGAGTTTGAAGAGTTTATCCCGGAAGAAAAGGGGTACACTGACACCGAGTCTCTGGGTATTGAAGATAATCTCATATTGGATGAAGAGTCGGAGCTCGAACTCGGAGGAGTGCGGTTCAATGAAAATGAAGAGGAGCAGTGGACTATAGATGAACAGCTTAGACTACTTTCTGTTTACTTTAAGGATATGGCAAACGAACCTCTTCTTACACCGAAAGAGGAGATAAATATTTCAGCAAGGATTAAGAAGTGTGAGACGAGGGCAAAGGAAATAAAAGCGATCCTTGATAAACTTTCAAAAGAAAGATTTAGCAAAAGCAAGAGAAATGGGCATAAAAACGGAAAGAGAAAAGAACCATCGAAGCGTGTAGAGAAACTCAATGCACTTATGAAAGCTTATTCAGAGAATGCAAAGAGACTAAAACAGAGGTTTGTGAAAGCGAACTTGAGATTAGTTGTAAGCTTGGCGAAAAGATATATGCGCCGAGAGCTTCCACTAGCGGATCTTATTGAGGAAGGGAATACCGGTTTGATGAGAGCAGTAGAAAAATTTGACCATACGAAGGGATATAAGTTTTCAACATATGCTTCGTGGTGGATACATCAAGCGATGTCAAGAGCGCTGTTAGATCAGACAAGAACAGTTAGGGTTCCTGTGTATTTGCTTGAGAAGTCGGGCAAGGTATACAGAATAAGCTCGATGCTTCGTAAAGAGAAGGGAAGAAAACCCATGCCGGAGGAAATTGCTAAGAAATCAGGGATCCCTCTTGAGGTTGTAAAACGGATTCTAGATGCAACGGGTGATGTTGTCCATCTTGATACCCCTTTACCGGGTGGAGAGGGAGCAACCTTTCTTGACTTTATATCTGATAAAGAATTACCTGCACAAGAATCTGTTATGGCAAAAATAGCACTTACACAGAAAATAAAAAAGGTACTTTCACTGCTTACTCCTAGAGAAGAGGAGATAATCAGGTTGAGATTTGGAATTGGGCATGAAAACACATACACACTCGATGAGATTGGAGGGAAATTTAATCTTACACTTGAACGTATAAGGCAGATTGAGAAAGCAGCTCTTGAAAAGCTTGCTAAATCTGAGATGGGAGAGGTTCTAAAGAGCTTTCTACAAGAATGACAAGCAGGGATTGCTTAACTCATATAACTTATCCGCATCAGGCAAATCTAGATATGATTTCGCTCTTATAGTCTTACTTCTCATACATTCTCCAACGTCCACTACCATTTTATTTATTCTTCAGGTGTCGCCTCAAATCCTCCTATGCAAGTATTCCACCAATGATAGCCCCAAGTAAAATTGGTCCTATATGAGAGATCGCTAAGACGAATCCTCCGGCACCAGCTATTACCCCAATAAGCGGAATGCCGGTTAAACTCGATGCCAATAAAAAGAGAGCAACACCAAATATAATACAAGGCAAAAATACAGCGATAAGTGCAGAACCTACACCTCCTGCTTTCTTCCCACCTACTATTCCTGCAATAAGCGGTCCAGCAAAAGGCAGCCAGAATAGAAGAAGCGAGATCACAAACATCCAAATAATCGCACTTAAAATGCTTCCCTTATTTTCGTTTGTCATGGTTATTTCTCTTTTTCTATTTGTAACCTACTCCAAAACCAAAGTCACGCCCTGCACCAACCACATGTTCACAATCAGGACATATAACTTCTTGGTCAGGGTCGGTTATAAGACTATGCTTTGCAGTACACTCGTTATAACCCTCTCCATTCCATGACCACTCCTCCGTCATCAGTGCCGTAAACCAAATGCGATCTAAGATTTTATTGCAATGCTTACAGCGCTTTCTTCTTGCCTTCTTTATAGGAGACATTTTCAAGTATTTTTATTATTTTTCAAATTCTTTTAGCATACAAGTCGCAAATTCTTAAAAAAATCGAAGGATCGATTTCGCTAGACTAAACTCTATTAAAATCATTATTCATCCCAAATATACCCAACACTTAATGGAATTGTCGATTATGAAGAACGCTCAGAATAATCTTTTAAGCTTATTTCACTAATACAATTTTTCAAACTCTTCATAAGTTTCTATTTTAGGTCTTTCCACAGTTAGGAAGTAAAGAGGTTTTGATAAAGATTTTACGTAGTCTATAAATTGACTGATATCCTTATTATTCTCAGTTTGTTTAACTTGTGAGTAGAAATCTTTACGAGCTGCTGATCCAAGTTCTTGGGTAGCTACGATTGTAGCCATCTTTGTATAAATTCCCGTTAAGATACTATAACTATCAACAATTAAGTTTCTATCTCTATTGCTCCCGTATTCCCCTGCTAACAAAAAGTAAAATGCACGAATAGCATAGTGTTTATTAGAATTTCGTGCGGAGTCAAGAAAAAAATTAATCTCAGGTTGATTTGCTTTAAAATTGAATCTAAGAAGAGTTTGCAATACTTTTAGTTCTTGCCATTCATAAATATTATCTTTTGATTTCAAGAATGATATTAAGAATCTGGGAATGTTTTTATCTTTTGAAAACATTGATAAGGAATTACAAAATAGCCCGGTATGATGTGGCTTTGAAACAAAATTTTGCTCAATGCTTTTTATTATCCGTGCCTTATTGAAATTAAAACCAGTGTTATGTAAAACGCTTAATCTATACAGTGCAAAATTTAAATGTGTTTTCTCAAACGCATCGTTTAAAAAGGCATCTTCGATGAGTTTCACTAGCGCAGGAATAATATTTTTTATCATTTTTCTATCATGGGATTTAATATTGATTTCTATAAGATTTAAAAGTGACTTTTGAGGATCAAAAAGTCTTTCTTCTATTTGTTTATCACGTAATATATCTGTCTTTTAAGCGTTTATGTTAAGTTTGAGATCCCTTAGCGCTATCGTGAGGTCTTTAAGTCCAATCTTAGCCTCTATTTCTTGCTTGCAGAATATTCTAATATCATCCATAAAGCGAAAGTATCCTTTATATTTTTCCATTCTCCTATCTACATAGTCTAAGAAAATATCTGCAAGAAATGATGAGGCTGGAGGACCTTGAGGTAAACCATATTCAGATATGCGCTCATTACTCCATTTTATTAATAAAAAGAAAAGAGCGTCTACTAGCTTTTCCTCCTCTTTATCTCCATCAAAATAATCGATAATTCTCTTTCTTAACTCTTTCAAATTTATATTTTCATAAAACCCTGTAATATCAGTAGTCACAGCGAATTTATAGCCTCTTTTATAGAAATTTCTGGCAGTTTCATCAAATTGTAACCATGCATCTGTTCTTTTAGCTTTAGGAGTTCTAAAATTTATAATGCTAAAGCTTCTTTTGCATATTTTTTTATTCTTTAAAATTCTTTGTGATAATAATTAATAATTGCTTCATATATTAGCCAATCTTCTGTAGTGGGTCTCGCCATAGGTCTAATAGTAAAATTTCCCTTTGGTACATCTATCTTCAATAAGGAATTTGGAGTACGAGTTTTATTGCGATACTCGATTAACAAGCTTTCTAATTTGATGGGAAAGTCAATGCCAAATAAAGGTTTGATGTGTAAAAAACCTAATATGTCAGGAACAGGATTATTTACTCTTAATTCTTCAGAAACAATTGCCTTTAACGCTTGGTCAAAATCTAGTTTTTTAACTTCAAAACTTTTTTGCATCAGTCCCCAAATTCACCCTCTATAATCACAAAACGATATTACAATAATATATAACTCTCTTTTAATCATAGATACAAAGCGGATGATTTCAATTGAAAACAGAAATCATCCGCTTCTATATAAAACTGATCCCTAATTAATCACACTTCGAAAATCCGCAGCTTTTGCAAACAATGCAGCCTTGTTCAAAGGCGAGGGCGCGGCTTCCGCAATCGGGGCAGCGTTCTAAACCTATATCAATCTTTTTCACCTTCGCTTCGACCCCGTTTTCGATGCCAGACATAAAGTGTTTTCTCAGAACCGCTGCCATTGCGTCGGGAATAGACATGACTAGTTTTCCCTCAGAAAATACAGGCGATGCACCACCTATCCCTTCAAGCTGCTCTACAACATCTTTTACGCTTATTCCACATCTCAAGGCAAGGGATGTTAGACGTCCTATTGCCTCTGCGTCGGCCATCGTTGTGTATCCCGATTTTCCAATCTGAACAAATACCTCAAACGGTCTTCCCTGATAGGTATTTACTGTGACATATAAATTACCGTATCCTGTTTTTATTACCTCTGTAAACCCTTCAAGGTAGTGAGGTCGCTTCAGTGGCTTAATCTCCGGCATGTGAGTCTCTTCAGACTCACTAGGGGTGGGATGAAGGGATGAGATGGGGTATTGGGGATGGTGCATCCCTTCATCCCGGGTACTGACCTCTTTTTCATTTGTCTTCTTCCACGCTTCCTCGGTAACGAGTATCCCTTCCCTTGAGCCTTCTCTATATACAGTTATGCTCTTGCATCCATGCTTCCAAGAGAGGAAATAAATCTTCTCTACCTCCTCAAGTGTAATATCGGTTGGAAGATTCACCGTGCTTGATATGCATGAGTCAATGTGTTTTTGAATTGCAGCCTGCATACGCACCCTCATTTCTGGTTTTATCTCATGGGATGTTACAAATATAGAGGGAAGCTCCTGCTCATCCTTTAAACCAAATCTTTTCATATACTCACCAACAAGGGGATGATATACCTTGAATTCCTCCTGAGAAAGCGATTTAGAACGCCTGAAGTATGAAAGCGCAAAAATGGGCTCAATTCCACTTGTAGTTGCTGCAAGAATAGAACCGCTTCCCACAGGCGGAACCGTGAGAATACATGCGTTTCTAAGCCCCTGAGTTTTTATTTTTTCAATTGCGCGCCCGTCAAGAGTTGTGATAAATGGACGCGATAAATGGGTATCCAGGTCGAATGCAGGGAAACTTCCTTTTTCTGCTGCAAAGTCTGAGCTTGCTTCATAAACGATATTCTTTATGTACTCAAACATCTTATCTGCAAATTCAACGGCCTCAGGAGTGTCGAATTTTAGGTTGAGCTTTGCAAGCATATCACCAAAACCAGTGAACCCAACACCGATTCGGCGTGAGCGCTGTGATGCCTCCTTTTGAGCCTTGAGTGGATGCTTCTCAAAATTGTAATCAAGTACATCGTCAAGAAAACGAACAGAGAACCTAAGAGCTAGCTCAAGATTTTCCCAATCAATCGAAGCTCTATCAGTAAATTCGTCTTTCACAAAAAGAGAAAGGTTCACGTTTCCAAGGCAGCAATTTCCATAGTCCTCGAGCGCCTGTTCGCTACATGGGTTAAACCCATGGATTTCCATCCCATTGTATTCAGTAGGTGAGAATTTCTTTACCGCGTCCCAGAAAACCACTCCGGGCTCGGCTGATGCCCAGGCAGATTTTACAAGCTTTTTCCAAAGGTCCCTTGCCCGGATCTTTCGATGGAACTTTACCTTCTCATTTTCAAACCTGAGTTCAAAATCCTTGTCCTCTTCTACAGCCTTCATAAACTCATCTGTGACCCTTACAGAAATATTTGCAAACTTGACCTTTAACCTTGCGGGGTCGTTCTTTATGTCAATGAAATCCAAGACGTCAGGATGGTCAACGCCTATCGTTATCATCAAGGCCCCACGACGGCCAGCCTGACCGATTGTCCCTGTTGTCGTAGACATAAGCTCCATAAACGACACGGCCCCTGTCGAATAGATAGCCGAATTATTTACTGGAGACCCCTTAGGTCTAAGATTTGAAATATCCGTTCCTACTCCTCCACCAAACGAGTATGTTCTCGCTGCTTCCTTACACCACTCAAATATTGATTCAATGGAGTCCTCCTTTATGGGCATAAAATAGCAGTTGAGAAGAGTAGCTCTTCTTTTCTGCCCTGCTCCAAAAAGTATCCTTCCACCGGGAATAAATTTAAAATCAGAAAGAAGCCAGTAAAATTTTTCCTCCCATTCCTTTCTAAGCTTCTGTGTTTTTTCTGGAGAAGCGATCTCAATTGCAACCCTGCGCCACATCTCGTCAGGGGTTTTTTCAACTATCTTTCCTCTTTCATCACGCAAAGCGTATTTTTCGTAGAATACCCTTGCGCGGAGCTCATCACCGCTAAAGGCGTTAATTGTTTCCTCCGGTATATCCATGACCCCTTCTTTATACTCAACCACTTCTTGTACCTCGTTTTGAACCTCCTCCTCCGTATCGATATTGATTCTAAAGCTATTTTCTTCTAATAATGCCTTTCCATTTCCTTCCATTGATCCATGCTTATCAGAAGCCATTTGACTCCATCCTCCTTTTTTATCACATATTGTATTATTGCCCGACTGAACCACAATATATTGTGCCATCGAATTTGTCAAGGGGGTTTATAAATTCAAAAAAAACAGTTGTATTGGTCATCATAAAATCAGATTCTTGATTTTTTGCCTCGATTTATCTAACACGTAGGCATAAAAAACTAATGATATTAGATAGTTATCAACTACTATGAAACTATTGACTCAGGATTCTATTAAAACCATATAATACCATTTATTTTTTCTCTATATTATAAATTAAGTTAAATTTGGAAACTCCTTTAAATTCTTGATCTAGCCATATTATTTCGCACAATATTACATTTATGATGCCATAATTCCTAATATTAAAGCAAAAGGATGCTTAATACATAAAAAACCGCCATCTTCATTACTTTGCATTAGAATAAACCGTTCTCAAGACCATTAATAGAAAAGGCTTTCGCCCGAAGGTATTAATTATTACCTCAATTTTATCAGCCTAACGTTTTTAAATCGCAAGCATCAATTTCATAACCATAAGTAAAGAGTATATGTTTGTGATTCATTCAAAACGTATTTAGGTGATTTGATTTCACCCTCTAATTATTAAATCGAAGTTTAATCTAGAATTAAGCTTTCATGAAATTATGAAAGACCTTTTGTACATTTGGTTTAGTTTATTGTTTATATTTCTTTTATAATAAGTTGATTACTGAGAAAAATGGTGACCCCGTTTTTTCCTCGAATATAAATTGAAAAAAGTTTAGGAGAGATTTAAGTAACTCATAAAATCAAGCTTGCATTTTAAAAACTTATACTTATAATTTCATTAAAAGTTAATAATGCCTAGCAATCTCAAGGCTTTCTCATTCAACTCTGAAGATTTTTAATACTTTGATCTACGACCGCAATTCGATTTATAGGTTGCATAGTTAACGGAGGTAAGACAGAATGGCTAAAAAGGGTCGAAAAAAGATAAAGGATTTGGTTGATATGCTCGAAGACCCTGACAATACTACATACATTGGCGGAGATTATGAAGACATTATGGAACAGTTAGAAAAGGAAATTTCCGCTAGTGAAGAAGGTGAAGAAAATCAAGAAAACAAAGAAGAGGAATAACCCTCCCTGACTTCGATTTCCCTACGCTTAAGGTAAACCATAAGAATAGAAATAGCAGCAGGTGTTATGCCCGATATCCTGCTTGCCTGTCCAAGAGAACCCGGACGAATGCGTGAGAGTTTCTGTATGATTTCTCTTGATAACCCAGGTATACCATCAAATTGGAAATTTTCTGGTATCCTCACGTTTTCAAGCTTCTTAAATTTATCTACCTGTTCCATCTGCCTTTGAATATATCCTTCATACTTAACATCCATTTCAATCTGAGCCAATATATCGGTATTTATCAATGAGGTATAGTATGAATCAATTAAACCAAGCTCTCTCCATGTAATCTCAGGACGCCTTAGAAGTTCTTTAAGTGTGTGCGGTTTTTTGAGTGGTGAAGAACCAAGCTGTGTAAGGATTTCGTTAATTCGTGAGTCAGGGAAAACCCTTGCGTGTTCTAGCCTTTCAAGCTCTTCCTGAATCTTTGTCTTTTTACTTAGGTACCTTTCATAATCTTGATCTTTTACTAGTCCAATCTTATATCCCTTTTCTCTTAGCCTTAAATCCGCGTTGTCTTCTCTAAGAATGAGACGATGCTCTGCACGCGATGTAAACATCCTGTATGGTTCGTCTACCCCTTTTGTTACAAGGTCATCAATCAATATACCGATATATGCTTGAGAACGGTCGAGTATAAATGGCTCTTCCCCTTTTACACGGACCGCAGCGTTTATTCCTGCAATAAGGCCCTGAGATGCTGCCTCTTCGTAACCTGTCGTGCCGTTAATCTGCCCCGCAAAAAATAGATTCTCAACAATCTTGGTCTCAAGCGTGGGTTTAAGTTGAGTAGGGTCCGAATAATCGTATTCAACCGCATAGCCTGGCCTTATAATCTCAACCTCTTCGAGCCCTTTTATCGTTCTTACAAACTCAAACTGAACGTCTAGTGGAAGGCTTGTTGAAATCCCGTTCGGATAAATCTCATAAGTGCCGATCCCTTCAGGCTCTAGAAAAATCTGATGTCTTTCCTTATCTCCAAATTTAACAACCTTATCCTCAATTGATGGACAGTACCTAGGTCCTATACCTTTGATAACACCGGAGTAAAGAGGAGATTTGTGAAGATTTTTTCTGATTACATCGTGGGTTTTTTCATTTGTATATGTTATATAGCAGGGAAGCTGTTCCCTTTCAATCTTATCGTTTGAAAACGAAAATGGCTTTGGGTTAGAATCGCCAGGTTGAGGCTCGAGTATTGCCCAGTTGATAGTTCTTCCGTCTAGCCTAGGCGGAGTTCCTGTTTTTAATCTTCCAATTTTAAATCCAAGACTCTGAAATGAATCTGAGATTCCAAGTGCGGGAGCTTCACCTGCACGCCCTGCAGAAATCTTTGTCTGTCCTATATGAATAAGGCCGTTCGGAAAAGTGCCTGGAGTAACAACAACTGCATCTGCTAGAAAATATTCTCCTAGATTGGTTTTTACTCCAACTACCTTACCGCCTTCTTCTAGAAATCCCTCTACCATTCTCTGTTTTATATCTATATTTTCCTCAGACTCTAATGCCTTTCTCATATATGCTTTATACGCCTGACGGTCTGCCTGGATTCTCGAAGCTTGAACAGCAGGTCCTTTACTTGTATTGAGGCGTCTAAATTGAATAGCCGTTGCATCCGCTGCCCTTCCCATCTCGCCCCCAAGTGCATCTATTTCCTTTACAAGATGCCCTTTTCCTATTCCGCCAATGGAAGGATTGCATGACATAAGCCCAATCGTATCAATGTTTGCTGTAAGCATAAGGGATTTACAACCCATTCTTGCGGCAGCAAGAACCGCCTCACACCCAGAGTGTCCTGCGCCGATTACGATTACCTGATACTTTTTTGGATACGTGATAACCATAGTTTTGAACCTTACAAAATATAATTTAAAATTGTAACCTTCTGAGGCGTAATCGTCAATTCCTTAAGCTACACGCTACCCAATAGAATGCCGATAGGATGAATGGTAATATATGATTTTAACGATTTAAGGAGATAGACGAAGAAAATGACAACACCTAAAGAAATTTTTGAGAAATTGCAGAAAAAAATAGTAGAAAAATCTGATGAGTTCTCTCAGATAGCTGCAGTTTATAAATTTGTATTAAATGGGCCCAACGGAGGAACATGGATAGTTGATCTTAGAAAAGATACGCTTGGTGTAAGAGAAGATAATAGCGAAGCTAAATGTACAGTAAATATGTCAGATGAGAATTTTGTCAAGTTAGTAACAGGAGAGCTAAAAGCAGAGACGGCATTTATGACAGGAAAGCTGAAACTATATGGTGACATGGGACTTGCCATAAAACTCGGAAAGCTGTTTGGAAAATAAATTAGGAATTCGGAATTGGTAATTGGAGCTAATGCCTAATTCCCAATGATGATACAAAAACCCGATAAGCTCTACATAGAAGAAAAGGTAAAATATTACCCTCTCACTGAGAAGATTATATGCAAATTGGCTCCCATTTCAGTTGAGTTTGTTGACGACTACAGAAAAATCGGAGAGGAAAAGCCTTTTCCTCAACGAGCGGCGGAGGATAAAAACTCGCTCGCTTTAGGTGAGAAAAAGGGAGAGGTTTTAAAAAGCATAGGAAGAATGGAAGATGGCGAATATTACCTTTTTCATGAAATAGATTGTATGTATGATTGTGAGTACTGTTATCTGCAGTATTATTTCCCAACCAAGATACCTGTGATTTTTGTAAATCGAGATGAGGTTCTCAAAAAGATTGAAGAGGTTTTAAAAACCCATCCACACCCCTATTTTCATGTAGGGGAAGTCTGTGATGCCTTAGCCTTCGATCATATTACTGAATTTTCTCTAGATATATGTGGGCTTTTTTCTGAATATGAAAACGGAATTATTGAATTTAGAACAAAAAGCACCAATATCTCTAATATCACATCCATAAAAAATCCTCCTAAAAATATAATCCCATCCTGGACATTTAGCCCTGAGAGGGTTGCAAAATCAATAGAACACAAAACCCCTTCTTTTGAAGAAAGGCTTTTGGCAGCAAAGGAATGTCAGGAAGCAGGTTACACAGTCGGTGTAAGATTAGACCCCGTGATATTGTACGATAGTTGGGAAAGAGATTATAAAGATATGGTCGAAGAACTGTTTTCAGTTCTCGATTCAAGAAAAATTGATTACATCTCCCTTGGAACAATTAAGCTTCATAAACTACTTGTTGAAGCAATGAGGGAACGATTTCCAGAAAATCAGATTCTTCTTGACGAACTGGTTCCTTCGGTCGATGGAAAATATAAATACCTGAAATTTAAGAGGGTTGATGTTTATAGAAAGATGATTTCATGGATAAGAACATTAAATAATAACTTAGAGATTAAGCTATCTATGGAATCTAAGGAAATAAAAGATTTGGTTTTTAACGGTTTTTATGCATAAGGTGCGCTACATACTAACTATTATTACAGAAGATTATCCTATTAAGTACCTTCAGGCATTAGAAGTGAATTATGTAATCAGAACTAATGGCATAGAAGTCAGGTACGTATTAAAGACATAGAACGCAGAGAGAGATTTATAAAAAACATGATTGTAATGTCCTAACTCTGTGACATAATGTATATTAATGAGCGTTTTTAGAAGGATTAGAGAATTTAAGAAGCCAACTAATGGATCCGGTCAGGGCGGTGTGAGAAGGTTTCCGAGAGTAATATTCA
>Ga0209109_10000508_pt1 | contig 20703 bp, 19 predicted proteins | sample Rifsed10ft2_FD_184004 | JGI IMG/M metagenome (GOLD analysis project Ga0209109, IMG submission 184004) | Soil microbial communities from Rifle, Colorado, USA - sediment 10ft 2 (version 2) | ecosystem: Environmental > Terrestrial > Deep subsurface > Rock core/Sediment | place: Rifle, Colorado... | reverse complement strand
GCTGAAGTCGTCAGATTGATAGGGGCCGGCGGCAGGCGCGTCCCAGGAGATGGACCCGTCGAGGTCCTGCGGGCTGTACCACATGACGTAGTCCGCGATGACGACCTTCTCTGTGCCCATGTGGTTGAGGCCGGGCGTGCTCCCGGCTGCCGGCGTGGTAGCCGTGGGGGACGGATTGGCGGCGGGGGCCGGGGTGGTGGCGGCTGGCACCGCAGTGGTCACGGGCAGCCCCGGGTATTTGGACGTGAATTGGGGCGCGCACACCGGGCCGCTGGAAATGTTCACCCACTGCGCGTCGGGTATCGCCAGCGTCTGCCCGACGGTCAGGCTGGAGGTCGTGGCCAGGCCGTTCACCTGCGCAATCGCGCTCGGCAGAACGCCGTACCCGCGCCCGATGCAGTTGAGCGTCTCCCCGCCTCGCACAACGTGCTGGCCGAGAATCGCCACATTCAAAGTGGGTGGAGGCGTAACGGTGGGCGGAGTGATAACCGCAGCCTGCGCGGGCGTCGTCGCCGTGGCAGCCGCAGCTGGTGGAGAGGTCTCAGTGGGCGGCGCAACGGTGGCTGTGTGGGTGGGGGTTGGGGTGGAGGAAGGCGTGTTCGTCGCCGGCGGCGCGGCGGTGAGAGTCGCCGCCAGGCCCAGGCTCTCCGGGTTGTTCCGGAGGAAGTCGCCCACGTCCGCGGCGGTGAGTGTCTGTTTGAGACTCCCCTTATTGTTCAGGGCCAGCCGCTCAAGATTGCCCAATTGGACGATGCCGGTGGCGTTCCCGGCGGCGCACGAGCCTTCCAGGCAATCCACCACGAGCAGATCGTCATCGGGATCGCCGGGGTCGCCCGGGTCATATTGAAAGACCGCGAAGGAGCCACGCACGGTCGCCACCCCCACCGGGGTTTCGATTTGCAGCGCGCCGCCGAGCAAACTGGCCCAGATTTTTCCGAACAACAATTGCAGGTACCTCACCGATTGACCATCGGGATTGGCAAAGCCTTGCAGGGTGAAGGATGAGTTCGGGGCCAGCCGGACGATACCGCCATCGTTGAAGTCGAGCCGGGCTTTGGATTCAACGCCGGTCTTGACCTGGCCTCCAATGCTCACCGTGAGGCCGATCGTCGCGGTCGCGAAAGCCTCGGCCGAGGAGGGGCGGGCCTCGACGATATTGACGATCTCGTTGACCGCGGCGGACCTGGGGCTGGGGGGAGTAACGGGCTCGGGTTCGGCGGGAGTGGCGGGGCTACCGCAAGCCGCCAGGAGCAGCCCGACGACAATACCGGACAGGATGAAGGAGCGGAGTGATCGCGGCATAGGGCCTCCGTGGGACGGCGCTGGCGGAGCGATGGCGGTCATTCAAGATGCAGCGGTCACAAGCATACCGGCACAGGCCGAAAGTCACAAGGCCAACTACTGCAAGAACGCCGGGTTGCGATAGACCTCGATCTCGCCGGCCTTGAGCACGAGCGGCCACGCCTGCACTTGCCGGAGCATTTCGGCGGCGGCGGGGATGTTCACCGCCGCCCAGTTGCGCCAGAGGTTGTCCACGACCACAAAGCGCGCCTGCGGAACACGCGGGTCGAAGGCGAAGCGGTTTGGCGGGAGATCGTCCGGGATGTGGACGGTGGATTGGCCCGCGGCGGCGGCGGCCATCTGGAAGTCGGCGACGTTGGCCCGGAACAGCCACGCGATGGCGGGCGAGGCGATGACGAGCTCGTCGTCGCGCGTGTGGGCGTTGACGAACGCGGCGGCGGCGCGCGCGTCATCCGGGTTGGCGAGGAAATCGTCAATCGAAGTCTGGAAGCCGCTCTGCACGTTGGCGACGGTTCGCGCCGTCGAGATCACAAAAGGCGTGGCGGCGATCACCCCGACCACGACCGCCGCGCCGATTGAAAGCGCCAATGCGCCCCCCGATTGGCCTTGCCCCCAACCCCACCTTGCGACGAATGACGACAACCCACTCCGGATGGTTTGCCAGACATGCGGCACGCCGTAGCGGATGAGGGCGGCTGCACCGATTGCCACAAAGGGCAGAAGTGGAATCAGATAGTACGCGCTCAGGCTATACAGCGCGACTGTGCGCCCGATTAGGATGAGCGGCAGGAGGGACATCAGCAGGCTCAATCGCCGCAGCCTGACGGGCCGGAGCAAGAACAGCCCAACCAGCCCGGCGGCCATCCAGGCATCTTGTGTGAGCAGGGTGGCATAGTTGTCAGCGAGGGTGGAGAGTTGTTGAGCCGGGGAGAGGGTGTTCACGCGCAGGAGGGTGAAGCGCAAGTCGAAGAGGAACGCCTGCGGGGCGGCGGCGAGGCTGAGGGCGGCGTACACGCCAAATGGCAGGCCGATGAGGAGTGTAGCCCACAATGCATCGCGCCATCGCCGCCACAGGACTACGATCAACAGCGGCGCGGCGAACGCCAGCATCAGCAAATCGGATACCGCGCCGATTCCGACGGCGAGCGCGGCCAATGCGAGCCAGCGGTGTTGCGTTTTGCCGAGATACTCCCACAGCCCGAGGCAGGCGAGCAGGACGAGCGGGGTGAGCAGGTTATAACTGAAGCCGAAGCGGCTGTACAGGACGGCTTGCGGATAAATCGCCAGCACGAGCGCCGCGAGGAGTGCCAATGCCGTGTCCCGGCTTGCCCGGCGGACGACGAGATAGAGCAGACCTACAGACGCCACGCCGAGCGTCCCGGTGAACGCGCGGAGTGTGCCCATCCCCTCGCCCCCGAAGCGCAGCAGGCCTGCCAGCAGAACTTCAAAGAGCGGCAGCCGGGCGAAGAGCAGGGTGGATTGATTGACGGCGAGATACTGGACGCGCCCGCGGAGGAGTTGTCCGGCGATGGCGAGGTGCGTGCCTTCGTCCGTGTACCAGCCGGGATTGTCGGCGAGATTGGCGAGGCGGAGGTAAGCAGCGAGCGTGAGGATGAGGAAGACGGCGGCAGGTTCGAAAAAGCGACGTGTGGCGTGTGAGGAATTGTGCACTTCGGGAGTCCGCCATTCGTTAGACGCTTCGCGGAACGGCTGGCTAACCAGACAAGCCGGCTGCGCGGGCTTCCGGGTGCAGGGCCGTCGGCTTTCAGCCGATGGCGGCGCTATTCCAGTTGCGGCGGCCCCTGCTGGATGCGCTTGAGGACGGCTTTCAACCCGTCGCGCTTTCCGGTTGCATTCCACACCGCCTCGATCCACCACGTCGCGCCCGCGTCAGCCCACTTGCGAATGATGGCAGCGGATTTCTTCCGGCTGCCCCCTGGCGTCGCGCCCTCCACGACGATGTCGAAGAGCGTGCGCTCCGTGCGATGCGCCTCGACGAAGGCCTTCATCTCTCGAACGTCCTTGGGCGTCAACTTGCGGTGCTTGCCTTCGGGCGTCATCGGGTTGGGCAGGAGACCGTCGTAGCGCAGGACGCGCTGCATGGACTTCGCGCGCGGCCACGCGCCCACCACCCAGATGGGGATGCGCGGCTGCTGCACGGGCGGCGGCGGCGGGAAGAAGGTGGCCTCTTTGATATGGTAGTGCTTGCCGTCGTAGTGGAACGGCTGGCCGCGCCACAGGCCGGTGAGGACCTCCAGCCCTTCGTCGAGCAGCTCGGCGCGCGTCCTGCGGTCGGCGACCTCGCCGAAAGATTCAAACCCGGTGTCCACCGCGCCCAGTCCGACGGCGAGGATGACGCGCCCGTTGGAGAGGTGGTCGAGCGTGACCGCCTCGCTGGCGAGTTTCCACGGGCGCATGCGCGAGAGGGGCGTGATCATCGTGCCGAGGCGGATGCGCCTCGTGCGCATCGCGGCGGCGGCCAGCGTCACCCAGGCATCCACGCCCCACACCGGCTCCCAAACGAAGAAGCCATCCCAGCCCGCGCGTTCCGCCTCGCGGGCGAACTCCGCCGCCGTGCGCGCATCGCCGCCAGGGAAGACGAAGCCGGATTTCAGGTTTGCGGTCATGAAACTTCAGGCGGCCAGCGCCAGCACTTTTTCGGCCACGGTCTGCGGCAGCGTGATCAGCGCGAACCACTCCATCGGGTATAGATAGTCTTCGCCTGACTCATCCACCACCCGAATCAGGCTGTGGGTGCTGGCGTCGCTATCTGGAAGCACCCGATAGATTTTCCGCTTTTCTAACGAGGCGCTGTAGCCGTCATTCTTGAGGCAAAGGACAAAGCGCGGTCTCGCCTGTTTGGCTTTTCGCTGAGGGGCAACTGTTCTTCGACGGTTCATGACTGTTTGTCATTCTGGAGTTCGCGCCATCCGCTGAAAGCGGACGGCTATCTCGGTGGCCAAGCCCGCGCAGCGGGCTTCATTGGCAATAGCCGTCGGCTTCGAGCCGATGGCGACTAAATAGATATCTTCTCTCCGGTCCTTGAACACCGGTATCCGCTGGCGCACCTCGTCCACCTTGTAGAGGTCAATCTCGGCGGCGCGGGCGCGTTTGTGTCTCTCAGACCGCCAGCGCCAACACTTTTCGGCCACGGTCTGCGGCAACGTGATTGGCGCAAACCCCATGCGATGGGATTGTAGGGCGATTTGGGATGAAGCGCAACGGGGCTATACCGCCATCGGCTGGAAGCCGACGGCTACGCTGCCGGAAGCCCGCGAAGCGGGCTTTGTCTTGAATGACTAGCCGTTCGTTTCCAACGAATGGCGGACTACTGACGCAGACGTCGGCCCGATCAGTAGATATCCTCCCTCCGGTCCTTGAACACCGGAATCTTCTGCCGCACCTCGTCTACCTTGTCCAAATCAATCTCGGCGGTGAGGAGGGTCTCGGAACTGCCGCCCTCGACGACCGGCTCGCCCCACGGATCAATCACCGCCGACTGGCCGCCGAAGGGTTCGCCCTTCGTTTCGCCCACGCGGTTGCAGGCGGCGACGAACATCTGGTTCTCGATGGCGCGCGCGCGCAGGAGCGTCTGCCAGTGATAGGCGCGGCGGTTGGGCCATTCGGCGGGAAGCAGGACGAGGCGCGCGCCGCCGAGCGCGTATTTGCGGAACATCTCCGGGAAGCGCAGGTCGTAGCAGATGCCGAGGCCCGTCATGCCCCATTCGGTCTCGACGAGCTCGAGCTTGTCGCCGGGCGCGAGCCACTGGTCTTCGCTCATCAGCCGGAACAGGTGCGTCTTGCGGTACGCGGCGGTGATCTCGCCCCCGGCGTCGAAGAGCGCGAACGAGTTGTAGGCTTTGCCGTCGCGCGCTTCCAGCACCGAGCCGCCGACGGCGATGTGGTGCTCTTTCGCCAGAGCGCTCACCCGCGCGAAAATGCCGTCCCCGAGCGGCGCGGCGTATTTGCGCCAGTTCTCCAAGTCGTAACCGCTGTACCAGATTTCGGGGAAGAGCACGAGCGCGGAGCCGCGCCGGGCGGCCTCCGCCGTCCACTCGCGGACGCGCTCGAAGTTCTGCTCGGGTTCGCCGAGGTGGATGTCCATTTGGCCGAGGGAGAGATTCAGTTTCATGGTCTTTTTTGTCAACGGATTGCTTCGCAGCGGATGGAAGGATGGGGATGATTGTAGCAGAAGAGGGGCAGGCGGAAGGTGGAAAGTCGAAAGTGGACAGTGGAAAGTGACCTGCTACCTGCCACTTACTACCCCTCACTCTTCGTCCAGAACCGTCAGCGGCAATGGCTGCGGCGTCGGGACGGGAACCGGGGGCTGTTCGGCGCTGCGGAAGAACACCCACGTCAGGCCGATGGCGATGCCATACAGAATTGCGGTCGAGAGGAAGAGCGGCGCGAAGCCATAGCGCGCCTGCACCACGCCAGAGAGATACGGCCCCACCGTCCAGCCGACCTCCCACATCAACTGCATCACGCTGTTCACCGCGCCGCGCTCGCGCTCCGGGGTCTGCTCCATCGCAAAGGCCGAGTACAGCGGATTGCTCATGTTCATCAGCGCGCCGCGGATCAGGAACGCGAAGCCGGAGATCCACAAAACCGGCGTGAAACCCATGACCAGCAGAAAGAGCAGTGATCCGGCCTGCGTGAAGACCACTGCTTTGATCTTGCTCCCCAGCCGCGCGGCGATGCGCGGCCCGATCACCGTGGCCACCCCAGTCGTGACTGCCGACAGGCTGAAGAGCACGCCCAGCGTCGCGTCGCTGATCGGGAACGTGCCTTTGAAGAACAGGTTCAAATACGGGATGAGCGTCGCCGCGCCGAACCCGATGATGATGTTGGGCGCAGCCAGCCGCAGCACGTTGGGTCTGAGCAGGTTGCGAAAATCCTGCCAGCCGACGGGCGGCTCGCGGCGCGGGCCGGGCCACCTCACTTCGTGGATGAGCCACACCGGGATGAGCGCCAGCGCCCCCCCGAAGACGCTGGCGAGCAGCACAGCCTGATACGCCTGATGGCTCTCCGCGCCCACCCCGAGCCATTGCCCGAACCAGGCCGGCAGTTGCCCGGCGAGCAGGTTGCCCACCGCGCCGGAGATCGTCATCAGCCCGAAGTTCAGGCTGAAGAGCAGGGTGCGCTCCTTCTCGCTGGAAGCGTGCATCATAAAGGGAGCCATGCTCAGGAAGTAGAGCGAGTTGGCGACGCCGTTGATGGCGGCCATCAGCACCATGATCTCCTTTGCCTCGGTGCTGACGAGCGCCCACGCCGTCAGCGCATTGACGCTCAGCCCGATGAGCATCGCGCGCCGCCGCCCGATGCGGTCGGAGAGGATGCCCATCGGCACGCCGACCAGGAGCGCGGCTCCGGAGGGGATGGCGTTGAGCAGTCCGACGAAGCCGAGGTCGTAGCCCCGGCTGCGCAGGAAGATGTTGAAGAAGAGTTGAAAGCCCGAGAACGTGATCCCGCCGATGACGGTGGACAGCAGGAAGAACCGGGCGTTGCGCCGGAACTGGCCGAAATAGTTGAACAGTTTGTTGTCGCCGAGGCGGCGGAGGAAGATCATCGAAACTCCTTCTGAAGCAGATTAAAAGGAGCGGTGCGCATTGGGTCTATCATAGCGCAAAATCTCAACATGCTCAGATACAACCTACATCGCATGTCCGCCACCGGCGTGCAGCAATTGGCCGGTCAGCCAGCGCGCTTGCTCGGAGGCCAGAAAGACGATTACGTCGGCCACGTCTTCCGGCTGGCCCACGCGCCCGAGCGGGATGGCGGGGACGATGGCCGTTTCCAGTTCGGGCGTGATCCAGCCGGTCTGAATCGGCCCCGGCGAGACGATGTTCACCGTGATGCCGTAGCGTCCAAGTTCTTTAGCCGCGCTGCGGGTGTACGCTTCGAGCGCGGCTTTGCTCGCGCCGTACGAGACTTCGCCCGGAAAGCAGTAAGCGCCGTCAGTACTCACGTTGACGATGCGGCCCCAGAGCGCGCCGCGCGCGACATGCCGCCGCGCGAACTCGGCTATCATGAGTGCAACCGCGCGACTGTTGACCGCGAAGTGGCGGTCGTGGCTCGCCGAGGTGAAGTTGGGCGAACGCGGCGGCCACTGATCCAGCGGACGATCTTCCACGCCGCCGGGGACAAACGAGTCGGCCTCCCAGTGCGCGGCATTGTTCACGAGCACTTCGACCGGCCCACATGCGGCCTCGGCGCGGTTGAAGAGCATCGGAATCGTGGCCGGGTCGGCCAGATCGCACTCCCACGCTTCAGCCCGACCTCCGCTCGCGCGGATCGCTTCGACGACCCCATCCGCAGATTGAGCGCGCCCGACGTGATAGGCTTCAGGCATGCCGGCTGCGGTTTCAAGCGGCATGCGCAGGTAGTGGCTGAACACGCGCGCGCCCTGCGCGGCAAACGCCTTCGCCGTCGCCGCGCCGATGCCGTGATTGCCGCCCGTGACCAGGACGACTTTCTCTTTCAGTCCGGTGTCTATCATGATCAGGCGATCTCCAGCTTCTCGAACTCGGCGCGCACATTTATCCCCGGCTGGAAATGCACCCCCCTCATCCCCAGCCCCCGCGCGGCCTCGACGTTTTCGATGAAGTCGTCCACAAACACGGCTTCGGGCGCAGAGACGTTGAGCCGCCCCAGCGCGCGGCGGTAAATCTCCGGGTCGGGCTTGGCGAGGCCCTCTTCGGCAGAGAAGACGAGTGTGTCAAAGGTGTCGCCATCCAGGCGACCCTGATGATACCGCCGCGCGCCCGGCCAGGCGTTGCTGAGAATGCCGGTTCTGTAGCGTGGTCGCAGTGTTCGGATGAAGGCGAGCAGGTCGTGATCCAGTCGGTCGCCCTTCCAAAAGTCTTCGCGCAGGTCGGCCAGCTCGGCGGAGGTCAGAGAGAGCTGCCGCGCCACTTCGACCCAGATCGCCTCGGCCGGCGCCTGCCCGATCATCGCCCGCATCGCGACGGGATTGCCAAACACGAGATTCGCCAGACCCCACTCCGGGAGGCCGAAGCGGCGTTCCCACTTGCGGCGGGGCTCGAGGTCTTCCGTGCGCACGAGCACCCCGCCGATGTCGAAAATCACAGCCTGGATTGCCATGGTGTTTTTCTCGTGGTTCTTCCGCAATGAAACGTGAGGCGTCGGGTGTGGGGCGTGAGGCCCAGCGCCCCACGCCTCACGCTATACCATCGGCTTGCGGTACAGCGACTCGCGCTTCACCGCGCGGAAGCCGCAGCTCTCGTACAGGCGCAGCGCGCCGCTCAAATTCTCGGCGTCCACACCCAGCGCGGCCTCGGTGAAGCCCATATTTTTGAACATTTGCAGGCTGCGCATGATGAGCGCACGGGCGAGGCCGCGCTTGCGCCACGGGCGGCGGACGAAGATGCCCTCCGTGTAGCCGCGCTTGCGATTGTACTCCTGGTTCTCTTTCTCGTTGACGAAATTCTGCACTGCCCCGGCAATCTGATCGCCGTCCCACGCCACCTGCCAGAGGCTCGGATTGAAGATCGGCTCGTTCAGCCACCGCTGGTAGTCCGTCTCCGTGCCGGGGACGAAGCCCCAGTGGTCGCGGAAGGCTTCCTGATCGGCTTCCCAGAGCGTGCGGTAGCGTTGGGGCGGGACCGGACGGACCTCGAGGCCGGGCGGCAGGGGCGGGAGGGTAATCGGCTCCGCGAGCGAGCGCAGCATGTGATAGCCGTGCCGCACCGGGGTATAGCCCTCGCTGGACAGCAGAGCTTCTTTGGCAATCTCGCCGTCGGACACGTCGGCCTGAAAGAGGCGAGGCGCGTTGTGGGGGTGCCCGGCGGCAATCTCGCGCAGACGCGCTTCGTTCCAGCGGAGCATGGCGCGGCCAATGCCTTTGCGCCGCCATTCCGGCAGAACATGGCCGAAGTGGGCGTAGAGCCGATTGCCCCCATCTTCCGTCATCCACCAGGCGCGCGTGTAGCCGATGACTCTGCCCTCCACCTCCACGAACAGCATGTCCTGATAGGCGTCGCAGTTTGTCAGGTGGGCATAGAAGCGGGCCAGGTGTTCGACGGACATCGCCCATTCGATCCGATCAATCAGCTTGCAGGCGTCAAACACGGCGAGCATGTTGGGAAAATCGCTCTCGCCGCGGAAGCGGCGGAAGGTCAGCCCCAGAATCGCGGGCGCGTCCGAGACGTGAATTGTGTCGTTGCGTTCAAGGGTGATCATTTTGGTTTCCATTTCTGGTGGCAAGTCCTATGACACTTGCCACCCCGTTCGGGCCGTCGCGCAGCACCCCGGCCCGCCGGGGCGAGACGGCCTGCCACTTGTAACTTGCCACTACTCCACCGTCTTCGCAAACGCGATGAACCGCTGCACCGGTACAAACCCCACCCGCTCGTAGAGCGCCAGCGCGCCGGTCAGATTCTCGGCGTCCACGCCCAGCGTGGCGTAATCCAGCCCCTCGGCCTTGAATGCACGCATGGACGCGCACAGCAGCGCGCTCGCGATGCCGCGCTTGCGCCACGCGCGGCGCGTGCCCAACTGGCCGACCCAGCCCTCTTTGATCCCCTGCCGTGCGTTCTCCTCCGGGTCAACGCGGTTGATGCTATACCCCGCGATCTCGCCGCCATCCATCACGACGAAGGTGAGATCGGGGCGGAACGTCTCGCGCTCGACGAAAAAGAGCCGCCAGTCTTTCTCCGTCACCGGCTCGAAGCTCCAGTGGTCGCGGAACGACTCGTTGAACGCGTCGTGCAGTGCGTCGCTCAGCTCGGGGCCGTAAGTGCGCATGGCCAGGCCTTCCGGCAACGGATGGGCGGGGATGGGCTGCGAGAGGTCGCGGCGCATCCGGTAGAAGTCGCGGATGGACTGGAAGCCGCGGCTCTCCAGCAACGCGATGCGCTGGGGCAGGTGATCCGGGCTGCCGCTGCGGAGGATGCGCGGGAGACCGCCGGGCGCCTCTCGCAGGCGTTGGCGGCCCCGGGCCTCGCCCCATTCGAGCGCGAAGGCCTCCAGTCCGCGCCCGCGATGCTCGGGATGGACTTCGTCCCAGACGAAGGCGCGGGCCTCCTCTTCCGGCTGCGGGTTCATGAATACGAGAGTCAACGCCGCGACCTGTCCCTCCGGGGTCAGCGCCAGCCGGGAATCGGTCTCCGTGTTGATCCACAGGTCTTCAAAGTTGCGCTCCACGTCCCGCAGTGTGCCCGCCCCGCCGCTGTCATCCGCCTGGTCGGCGGCGAGCCGCAGAGGGTAAATGGCCGGGGCGTCCGCGCGCCGCGCGGGCCGCCACGTGTAACCCGGCAGGTCGGGCGGGGTGGGGAGTTGATCGGTCAAGAGTTGTTGTGTGATCATAGGATACTCCAGTACGGTAGAGTTAGTCCGCGGCGGCTGACGCCGCCGCGACGACGTGACCCGGCTCTGCGTGCCAATCCAATGTCCCTACACTTTCCGGGTGTACATGCAGAGTTTGTTAGTGATATGAAAGCCGGCAGACTCATACAACCGCACCGCCGCCGGGTTGTGTTCCTCCGCGCAGACGATAGCGGTGGCCATGCCCCGGTCGCGCATCCGCCGCAGAGTCTCCAGCATCAGCGCCTTGCCCAATCCCCGCTTTTGGAAGTCGGGGTGCGTGCCCACCGGCTCGAACAGCCCCACCCGGTTCACCGGGTCGAGCCAGTAAATGCAGAAGGCGGCGCAGCGGTCATCCGGCGCGACGACCATCCTATCGCGCTCGGACTCGTACACAGGCGATTGCATGAATGACAGATAGCGCGGCCAGTACTGCTCGAACGTCAGCCGGGATCTGAACGCGGCGTGCGAGGCGGCCGCGCGTTTCTGGATTTCGTGTTCGCCCTCGACCGATCGCACCCGGTAGCCGTCCGGCAAGACTGAGGCGGGGATCGGGTCGGCAAGCGAGCGGGTCAGGTAGGCCATGTCGTCGTGCGTTCGGGCGAAGTCATGCCTTTGCAACAATGCGGTGAAAACGGCGTCGTCCTCGAACACCCAGAACGTGCGGATGTCGGGGTGGCCCAGCTTGCGCGCCAGCGCCTCCATCCCGTCCACGGTCCACTCGAACATGCTCTCGGCCCGCGCGCTCCCGTGCTCGGCCGGATGCACGAACACGTCGAAAGCGCGGTCGCGCGGCGAGAACAGCGACCAGCCGATCACCCGCTCGCCGTCCTCCCACAGGAAGATGCGCTCCGGGAAATCCTTCTCCTGATTGGGATAGAACAGCCACCAGTTCACGTCGCCGACGTGGACGTAGTACGTGCCGTTGTTCGCCTTCCGGCCTTCGATCAGGATAGCGCGCATCCGGTCGAGGTCGGCGGGGTCGCGGTAGGGGCGGGGTTCGAGCGTCATACAGTCTTGTAGAGACCTGGCAAGTCTCTGGCCATCTCGATCAGATTCCTCGCCGGATCGTTGGGCTTTTCATCGTAGGGCGAACTCTTTCATGTCGTCACTCCATTTCAGACATCGGGCCGGTACACGGCCCAGAACGTTAACCATGGCGGAGCGATGAGCTTGAAGTGCTCCCAACTCCCCGGCGGAGGATTAGATTCATCAGTGGTCTCCTCCCAAACGCCCTGAATCATAAACCCCTGTTTGACCAGCCCATTCACCACGGTGCTGAGGGTGTGGCGGAATTCTTTGGGGCCTGTGACTCGTTGGCTTGTCCCATCGTCGCCCTCAATCACCCAGTCCGAGTCTTCAAACCGAAGCTCGGCCTCGTCTATGTAAGGGCGTGTCAGCGGATAGCTCGCGCCATTCCAGTCTGCCTCGCCCAATCCGGCCGTAAATGGATTGTGGCACATCAACCGGTATAGGCCCCCGGCCCGCAAGACCCGCGCGACTTCTCGGAAGACCGGGAGCGGGCTAGGCACGAAGTTGATAGAATAGGCTTGCCACACGATGTCGAAACGCGCCGGGCCAAACCGGGACAGGTCACGCATATCACCCTGAACCGCTTGAACCTGCACCCGATAGTGCGCGGCCGTTGCCTGGTCTCTCTGTAGTTGGGCATCGGATAAATCGAACACCGTCACGTTGGCCCCCAGCACCGCGAAGGCTGCCGATTGCTGTCCGCCGCCACTGGCCAGGCACAGCACGTCCTTGCCAGCCACCTCCGTCAGGATACCCTCCGAGTCAATTTGCGCCCGAGCAGATTGGGGGTCCAAGTCCAGCCACGGGCGCGAGTATAAGATGTTAGCCTGAACCAATTCATTCCAACGCGCCCGATTGTATTTCGCGATGTCATCCATCAGTGTCATCCATTCCGATGTAACTTGCCCGTCCGCTTCGCGTACTGCTCGGCCCAGTGGAAGACGCGCAGGCCGGCCGGGATGGCGATCGCGCCTATGATCAGCAGCGGCCACACGTAGGGCCACAGGCTGAGAGTGGGCGCGCCGTTCAGCAGCGTCTCGCGCGCGCCGTCAATCACGTACGTGGCGGGCGAGAAGCGCGCGAAGAATTGCAGCCACTGCGGCAGGACGGTGACCGGATAATACACGCCGGAGACCAGCAGCAGCATGGCGATGATGAGGTGCGTCATCTGCGAGCCGCGCTCCGGGAACAGGAGCGGCAGCACCGAGCCGAAGATGCTGATGCCGATGAACGACAGGCTTCCGGCGGCGAGCAGGAGCAGGAAGCCCCACAGGTTCGCGTGCGCCAGCGAGATGTCGAAAAACAGCATCGTCGCCAGCAGCACCACGCCCGTATGGATCAGGCTGTAGACGACGGCAAACGCCGTCTGCCCGGCCATGTGCATGAGCCGGGTGATGGGGGCCATGAGCGTGTACTCGATGGTTCCCTCCCACCGCTCCAACCCGACCACGTCCGTGACCCAGTAGAAGATCACGGACAGGTAACGCCAGACGATGGTGCCGACGGCGAGATACAGGACGAGAAATTTCCCGTCCACGCCCTTCCCGCCGAGCTGCACCACGCCCAGCCCGATGTAGCTCACCGCGAGGCTGTTCGCCACGGTGTACACCAGCCAGACCAGTTCCCAGGCCCAGTAGCGCTTGACGATGTTGAAATTGCGTTCGATGAAGGCGTACGAAGCCTTGAGTTCGTGTGCGAGCGCCATCATGTCGTTACTCCCTTGCTTGTTCTTGAGATTTGGGATTTTGCCTTTCCCACTCCTCGCGCAGAATGCCCATCCAGAGCGAGTCCCAATAGCGCCCGTCGCGGCGCACGTCCTGCCGGGTGCGCCCTTCCAGCACAAAGCCGGCCTTCTCGTACGAGCGCACGGCGCGCGGGTTGTACTCGAAGACACCGAGCGAGACGCGGTGCAGGTTGAGCTCGGTGAAGCCGTAGCGCAGGATGAGGCGCACCGCGTCCGTGCCGCAGCCCTTGCCCCAATACTCCCGGTCGCCGAGGCCAATGCCCAGCCAGGCCTCGCCGTGCGTCCACTGGGGGCGGCCCAGGCCGATGAAGCCGATCACGCGGTCGTCGGCCAGGGTGCGGATCATGAAGGCGAAAGAGCTCTCGCGCGCTACAATCGCCTCCATGTCAGTCTTGTTTTGCGCGACAGACAGCGGTCGAGCCGCGTCGGAGTCCAGCAACCGCAGAAACTCCGCATCGCGCTGCCACCGGGTGAGGGCCTCGGCGTCGGTCTCCGGGTTGGGCGCGGCGAGGCGCACGAGGCGGCCATGAAAGAGTGATGTGTTCATTTGCTCATCCCTGTGTGTCCAGACTTGTGACAAGTAGCAAGTGGAATGTGAATGTAACCTTCCACCTGTTACTTGCCACCTGCCACGCGCTCCCAGTCCTCGCGCAGAATGCCCAAGAAGAGATCATCCCACCGCCGCCCCTCGCGCTGGAGGGCCTGCCGCCGCCGCACCTCGACGGCGAACCCGGCGCGCTCGAGGAACCGCAGTGCGCCTGTGTTGTACTCAAACGTGGAGGCCGACAGGCGGTGCAGGTTCAATTCGTCGAAGGCATAGCGCAGGATCAACTGCAAGACCTCCGTGCCGTAGCCGTGGCCCCGGTCTTCCGCCGCGCCGATGCCCAGCTCAAGCCAGCCGGCGCCGTTGTTCCACTCGATGCGCTCCAGCCGGACCAGGCCGATCAACCGGTCGTCGGCGCGCGTGCGGACGGCGAACGAGAACCGGTTGGTGCTCTGCCGAGAGGCATCCTTCCCGGCCTCCTCGTATTTCTTCTTGATCTGGCCGGGTGAGAGCGGACGCACCGGGTCGGCGGACAGCAGGCGCATGTACTCCGGGTCGTGTGTCCATTTGGATTCGATCTCGGCGTCCTTTTCGGGATCGTGCGGGGTCAGGCGCACCCGCTCACCCTCGAACAGTTGCATATTCATGCGGCCTCCTTGATGGCCGCCGCGGTAGAGACGCGGCATCCCGCTCCGGGGACTATAGTGCCGCGTCTCTACCCGGCTTCCCCCTCCGCCACGAGCTGCTTGCCCGTCAGTTCCAGGAACACTTCCTCCAGCGTGGGCGTGTGCCCGTTCCGAGGGATCACCTTCTTCAACGCCTCGGGCGTGTCCAGCGCGACGATCTTGCCGCCGTCAATGATGGCGACGCGGTCGCACAGCGCCTCCGCCTCGAACATGTCGTGCGTGGTGAGCAGGATGGTGGCGTCGTGCGCGTCGCGCAGCTCGCGGACGAAGGCCTGCACCTCGCGCTTCGAGCGCGGGTCGAGGCCCGTCGTCGGCTCGTCGAGCAGGAGCAGGATCGGGCGGCTGAGGAACGCACGCGCGATGGCGACCTTTTGCTGCATGCCGCGGCTCATCTCCTCCATCGGGCGGTAGATGGCCTTCTCTTCCAGCCCCAGGCGCGTGAGAATCTCCAGCACGCGCTTTTTCGCCTCGCCGGCCGAGACGCCGTACAGCCGCGCGCCGTACATCAGGTTTTCCATGGGCGAGAGCTTCTTGAAAAAGCTGGCCTCCACCGACACGCGGTTGATGAGCGCCTGCACGACGCGCGCCTCTTCCAGCACGTCGTGGCCGAAGACGGTGATGCGCCCGCCGTCCGGGATGAGCAGGGTGGCGATCAGCCGGATGAGCGTGGACTTGCCGCTCCCGTTGGGGCCGAGCACGCCGAAGATTTCGCCGCGCCGGATGTCGAGCGAGACGCGATCCACCGCAACTTTCGCCCCGGCGGGGATGGGCCGGTGGCCGTTCCCTTTGGGCGTGAGCCAGAGGTTCTCTTTGCCGCCGAATGTTTTGACGGCGTTTTCAACGCGCACAGCAATTGAAGCAATCATGGTTATCTCTCCTCTCCCCGTAAATCGGGGAACACCGGGAACTCGTGGAACTGAAGGAACTTGACGCCGCCGGCGATAAGATTTCCCTGAGTTCCCCCGGTTCATTCAGCGCCCGTCCTTCCCCAAAAAAAAAGCCGCGAGCATCTACGACGAGCGCTCACGGCCATCAAACGGCAGGTGGTCAGAAAAAAAAGACCGTGGGCGCTCATTGCGCCCACGGCCAGGGAAGACACGAAACTACAGGTACTTCCTACGGGCAGCAGGCGCAATACGACAAGGCATCGCCAGCAGAACCGCTGGGAATGCGAAACCGCGCGATGGTGCTCAGGATGATGCTTACCATTGGTCTTTGCGCCGATTGCCTTTCTGTAGGATGCGGACAGTCTACCACAGGCGCGCGCGATAAGTCAAGCAGAATCTCGAACGGCGGCGACGAAATCCGCCAGCGGGCCGTAGGCGGTGGTGATCGCATCCGGGTTCTGCTCGCCGAGCGTGAGGCCGTAGATCGTGTCCATCTCGAATGTGATGATCGAGCTTGCGCCGTTCACCGGGGCCAGCGGGTCGCCGGACGGAACCTGCTCCGGGCGCACGCTGGCCGCCACGCGCCCGTCGTCGCCGCGCGCAGCCTGGCAGACAAGCTTGAACGGGCGCCCGACCCGCCGGGCCGCCTGCACCATCTCCTGCGTCAGCCCGCGTATCCCTTCGCGTTGAACGTCCTGAGGTTTCAGCGGCGCGTCCATGAGCACGGTTGCCAATGCGGAAACTTTCACGGCCGCATCCCAGCCATCCACGTCGGCGCTCGGATCGGTCTCGGCGATGCCGAGGTCTTGCGCTTTCTTCACGGCCTGCTCGAAGCTCAGCCCGGCTTCCATCTCGGTGAGGATGAGGTTGGTGGTGGAGTTGAGGATGCCCCGGAAGCGTTTCAGGTTCGCCGCCGGGAGCGCCTCGCGGAAGAGCGAGAAGATGGGCGCGCCGCCCATGACGGCGGCCTCGAACAGGAAGCGCTTGCCCTTCGCCGTGGCGAGGTCGCGCAGCTCGCGATAGGCGTGCACGACCGGCCCCTTATACCCAGTTACACAAACTGTATCTCGCGCTTGGCTTCTCATTTTCTACTCAACTCTCGCGACTTAATGAACAGAGTTCTGCCGGAGACTAACGGGCACTGGCTTCTGTTCGCGCGATGGTGATGAAATCTGCCAGCGGCCCATAGGCGGTGGTCAGCGCGTCTGGGTCTTGCTCACTGAGAGTGAGGCCGTAAATCGTATCCATCTGAAACTGGATGATGGAGGATGCACCGCGCACCGAAGCAAGTGGATCGTTGAGCGGAACCTGTGCCGGACGCACACTGGCCGTCACCTGCCCGTCATCGCCGCGTTCAGCCTGGCACACCAGTTTATAGGGGCGGCCTTCCGCGCGTGCGGCTTGCACGATTTCGGGGGCGAGGGCACGAATGCCCTCGCGCTGAACGTCTTGCGGTTTGATAGGCACATCCATCAGCACCGTCGCCAGCGCTGAGACCTTTACCGTCGCATCCCAGCCATCCACGTCAAAGCTCGGGTCAGTCTCGGCGATGCCCAATTCCTGCGCTTTCTTCACGGCCTGGTCAAAACTCAGGCCGTTTTCCATCTCGGTAATGATGAGGTTAGTAGTGGAATTGAGAATGCCTCGGAAGCGTTTGAGATTGGCGGCGGGCAGAGCCTCACGGAACAGCGAGAAGATCGGTGCGCCACCCATCACCGTAGCCTCGAATAGGAAACGCTTGCCCTTCGCCATCGCAAGATCACGTAATTCATGATATGCGTAAACAACTGGTCCCTTATTTGCAGTCACGGTATGTACCCCCAATTCAAGAGCAGCGCGAATATAGTCAATAGCAGGCTGGCCGGTGTGCGGGTTCATGGAGGAGTTTTCAAAGAGCACATCCGCACGAGAAGCCTCTAGCCAATCCTGAATGTTGGAAGTGGTAATTGAGGATTGGTAGCTGCCCGAGAGCAGGGCGTCCACCTCGAAGCCATCAGGCTTGGCAAGCCACCCTATGCGGCGTGAGGCGACGCCCGTGATTTTCCATTCGATGCCGTATTTCTCGCGCAGCTCGTCACGTTTGCTTTTCAGCAGGCTGGCCAACGCACGACCCACGTTGCCGAAGCCGAGGAGGGCGAGGGAATATGCGCGCTCTTGCGACCTTGGCGTTTGAGAAGGGCCTTCCTCGAGCACGCGCCGGGTCTGGCGACGAATCTGTTCAGCAGAGATGCCCAACTCTTTGAGTACGTCTATAGCTGTGCCTGCGTTCTGGTGCACGAGTCCCAGGAGGAGATGTTCGGTGCCAATGTAGTCATGGCCCATGCGGCGGGCCTCGCCCACCGCACGTTCGAGCACCCGCTTTGTGTTGGGGGAAAGCTCGAGCCTGGACGGGCCGCTGGTCTTGGCCGCAGCCGTTCGGCGCTTGGCTATTTGCCGCACGGGCAATACCTCCAGGCCCAGCTCGCTCAGGACGCGCCCGCCGACGCCGCTCTTCTCTCGTATCAAGCCCAGCAACAGATGCTCTGTCCCAATATGACTGTGTTGCATGCGCTCGGCTTCTTCTTGCGCGAAGGCCAGCACCTGCCGGGCACGCTGGGTGAAACGCTCTAGCTTGTTGCTCATCGTTCTGCCCTCGGACTGTTACACTCATGTGACGAGGCGATTATAGCACCTCGCCCCGCTTTCAAATTCCTTCCAGCCTTTAGTCTTTGACAGCCTCGCCCCGCGCGACTACACTTGCTCGCATGCCCCAAGAGACAGACGCCCGTATCCTCATTGACCGCCTGCTGCGCGAGGCTGACTGGAACGTCGAGGACAAGGCCCAAGTCTCAACCGAAGAGCCTGCGGCAGACGGTCGGGCCGATTACGTGCTGAAGGACTCGCGCAGCCGCCCGCTGGCCGTGATCGAGGCCAAGCGGTTCTCGATTGACCCCTACTCCGCGAAAGATCAAGCTCGCGCGTATGCACAGTCACTCCCCGTCCACTTCGTCATCCTGAGCAACGGGCAAGACCATTACTTCTGGGACTACGCCGACGGCGATGCCCGGCCGATCCTGGGCATGCCGACACAGGCTGACCTCGAACGCCGCGCCAACCTCAAACTGCATCGCAAAGGCGACCTCATTCAATCGCTGGCCGCCGTGCCCTACCCGGAGCGCTTCCGCTTCCGGGGTGACGATGTGGAAGCGCGCCCCTACCAATTGGAATGCCTGCGCGCGGCGGATGCGGCGCTGGCCGCCGGCCGCAGACGCATGTTGTTCGAGATGGCGACCGGCGCGGGCAAGACCCTGACCATCGCTATGCTCATCAAGCGCTGGTTTCAGGCGGGCCTCATCTCGCGCGTGCTGTTCCTGGCCGACCGGATCGAACTGGCGCGGCAGGCCAAGCAGGACACCTTTGACGATTATCTGGCGCAGTGGCCCAGCACACTGCTGTACGGCGGCAGGCGGAGCCTCGAAGGGCAGGTCGTGGCCGGGACACTGGACACCATCGCCGGGCAGTTGGGGCCGGGCGGGTTCGGGCACGCCTACTTCGATGTGGTGATTACGGACGAATGCCACCGTTCCATTTACGGGACGCACCGGGCCACGCTGGAGCATTTCGACGCGATCCACATCGGCCTGACCGCCACGCCCAACCCCGGCGAACTGCATTGGGTGAGCGAGACCGAGCAGCAATTGGTGCGGAGCACCTACCTGTTCTTCGATTGCTGGGACAGCGCCCGGCAGATGAGTAAGCCCACGTTCAGTTACGACATTCAACACGGGATCGCGGATGAGTTTCTGGCGAACTATGAAATCTATCTGGCCGAGTCGCGGCTGACTTTGGAGGGCGCGCAGTGGGAAGGCGACGAGATCGCGCCGGGGGAGTGGGAGTGCACGTATACATCGTGGGATCGCAACAAGCTGATGGTGGACGAGTTCTATCGGGTGGAAGCTGAACGCCTCACGCCCGAAGGCCATCCTCGCAAGACCATCGTCTTCGCCATCAACGAGCGGCACGCGGCGCAGTTGGAGCAGTTGTTCAACCAGGCGTTGAGCGACGACGAGGTGCTGCGGGTTGCACAGCGCTACAATCTCTCGCCGGGGCTGGTGCGGTCGGGTTACGCCAAGAAGATCACGTCGTACAGCAACAACGGCTTCCCCAGGCCGCTGATTGACCGCTTCAAGTACGACCCTTTGCCTGTCATCGCTGTGTCGGTGGACATGCTGGACACGGGCTACGACCAGAAAGATGTGGAAAACCTGGTGATGATGCGGCCCACGCGCTCGGCCATCAAGTACGCCCAGATGCGCGGGCGTGGCAACCGCCGCTGTGAGCGCAACCCGCGCGGCGAGGTCATCCACAAAACGTCGTTCATGATCTACGACTTTGTAGGCAACTCGGAACAGTTCAACGATCCGGGTCAGTCGTATCATCGCCCCAAAGTCATTGGGCGGCCTGTGGCCGACGCCGGGAAAGCCGAACCCGTTGAGGCCGACATCGTGGCGGGCGACGAGGCGCAATCCCGGCGTCGCAAGGGCGGTGAACTGAAGACGATCCCCCTCGGCTCACTCGAAGACGAGTTTCTGCGACGAGAGGTGTTGATCGTGGGGCCGGAAGGGTTGGCGATTGACCGCAAGACCTACGTGAACGAGTGGCAAGCCGTCATCGCCCGCATGAAGGACGCTGACCTGGCGATCAAGTCAATTGCCGAGGGCGGCGAGGTGAACGAAGACGAACTGGAACGGCTGGCCGCGCGCCTCAACTCGCCCGAGTTCTGGTTCACCGAGAAGGCTCTGCGCGAGGCCTACGGCGAACCCGTCGGCTCGCTTTTCGATTTCGTGCGCGCGGCGTTGGGCCTGCACCGCTTCCCCACGCGCGAGGAGCGCATCGAGAACAACTTCCGGGCGTGGGTCGCCGCGCGCAGTCTCCAGCCCGAGCAGGCCCGGATGCTGCGCCTGCTCCGCAACCGCTATCTGGCCGGGGAGAAAATTGACCTGGCGGTGTTCAACCGCGATGCGACCTTCAAGCAAATCGGCGGGCGGCGCAAGATGGAAGGCCTGTTTGGAGAAGAGGGCTTGAAGCGGATTGTGGATGAACTGAATGCGCGTGTCTTCACCGGCTAAGATTCTGCCGAAGTATTACTTTTCCGATTCGGAGTATGCTCAGACCTGATAGGTCGGGCTAGTGTTCACAAACTGG